>JADMIO012901183.1_pt1 | contig 57478 bp, 21 predicted proteins | sample 8958161 | NCBI WGS metagenome assembly JADMIO01 (sample SAMN16585339, study PRJNA669376) | soil metagenome | isolation source: Crop rotation soil | place: USA: Cullars Rotation, Alabama | collected 2011 | reverse complement strand
CGTTCGCTAATTTCCGTCCCCCCTGGGTAAACAACGCCGAAGGCGTTCATTAATTTCCGCCCTGGGTAAACAACGCCGAAGGCGTTCGCTAATTTCAGCCCAGCGGTTGGAGCGTCAGCGACAACCCTGGGTAAACAAATAAAGCAGAGCATTGAACCCTGAAAGGGTTAGGCATGTGCGGGAATAACCCTTACAGGGTTCAAAAAACCTTCTGGTGGGCGGACCCAGGGTTGTCGCTGCGCTCCAACCACTGGGCTGAAATTAGCGAACACCTTCGGCGTTTTTGTTAGTGTTGCGGAAGGCTTTGAACCTTTCTCGTCGACCAGGTCGCTACCGCTCCCTGTACTGACTCTATCCCAAGAATGATTTGGACTTTTGAGGCTACCTTAGGAATCTTGCGCTGAAGTCGCTTTGGGCGCTCTTCGCTCCGGCTTCGCCGCCCGATGTGAGGCAAGGCTATGCCTTGCCGTCAGCATATAAATATATTTGGGGCTGAGCCCTGGGGCTGAAATTAGCGAACGCCTTCGGCGTTCTTGTTAAGTGTTGCGAAGGACTTTGAGGGGGTCGACTTTGCTCGCTCTGTAAGCCGGAACGAAAGACGCCAGCAACGCTATCAGTGCGATCAGCACCGGCACTCCCACAAACGTAAGCGGATCGCTGGGAGTCACCGCATAGAGCAAACTGGCAACCAGGCGAGTTAGAAAATAAGCGGACAGGAGTCCTATGACCACTCCAATTACTACCAGCAGCATTCCCTGTCGAATGATCATAAGTACGACATCCCGTTGTTGTGCACCCAGCGCCATGCGAGTCGCAATCTCATGCCGCCGTTGCGTAACCATGTACGAGAGTGTGCCATACAATCCGATCACCGCGAGCACCAGCGCCATGACGGCAAACGCGACGAGCAGCAGCATGATGAAACGCCGTTGGGCCAAATTATTGGTCACCAAATCTGACATCGTGCGGACGTTAGTGACCGGTTGATCTTTGTCCAGCGACCAGATCTGCTGTTTGACTGCAGCAGTCAAACTAGCCGGATCAACATTCGTGCGCACTGTGAGCAACATGTTGGTGAGCGACCTATCCAACTGCAAGCCCTGCAAGTGCGGCGTGTAGACCTGCATCGCCGGCGGGACGTTCAGGTCCTGAAACCTGACATCAGGCACAACACCAACGACAGTGATCCACGGTCCCCATTGCTCCGGACTACCGAGGCGAATAGTTTGTCCAACCGGATCCTGGTTCCGGAAATAGTACTGGCCGAGCTGTTCGCTGATAATCGCCACCGGCGGGTGTTGCGCATCATCCTGATCGGTGAAGGCGCGACCTTTAAGAATGGGAGTGCCCATAGTCTGGAGATAGTCAGGCGTAATCTGAAAATACGCGACGTCGGGCCGACCTTCACGCACGGTGTCATCCGAAGGATCCGGCGAATCCACCGCCATGAAATACCTCGTACCAGTTCCCAGCGGCACACTCTGCGTGGCGCCGACGCTTTGAACTCCAGGCAGGCCTTTCACGCGTGACACCAACTGTTGGAAGAACGCTCCTACCGCTGCGTTATTGTCACGATACTTTGGACCGGTGAGAGTCATCTCCATCGTCAGCACGTTGTCAGGCTGAAAACGTGGATCGACTCGCATCAGACTTATAAAACTTCTGAGCAACAGACCCGCGCCAATCAGCAACACCAACGACAGCGTGATCTCGGTGACGACCAGCACATTGAAGAGCCTGCGCCCGCTTCCGGTCAGGACAGTATTGCGCCGGCCTTCTTTCAGTGGTTCCACCAGCTCAGGTTTCGAAGCCCGAAGCGCAGGTGCAAGTCCGAACAGCACACTCGTGAAAAGTGATATGCCCGCAGTGAAGGCGAGCGCGCGTTTGTCAAAGCCGACATCCTCCAATTGAGGCAACGCGCCAACACCGTAAGCTATAAACAACTTAACCAGCCACAACGATAACAACGTGCCAAGCACTCCTGCGATCAGCGCTATCAGAACGCTCTCGCTCATTAACTGGCTAATCAGACGACCGCGCCCGGCGCCAAGCGCAGCACGAATCGCCATGTCGCGTTCGCGCACAGCCGCTCGCGCAAGCATCAGACTCGCAACGTTCGCACAGACAATCAACAGGATGCCGATCGACGCACCGAGCAACAGTTGCAGTGGCAGTCTGATCTCGCCGAACACTTGCCTGTCGAGCGGCACGAGATGGACGCCAACTCCGCGGTTCTCCTGAAATTGCTGTTCGAGACGGCTGGCGATCGTGCTGAGGTCTACTTGCGCCTTGTCAAATGTAACCCCGCGTTTCAGCACACCAACGACGACCGCAAAACGAGAGTTGCGTTTTTCCGGATTCCTGAGCGCGAGCGGTGTCCAGACTTCCGTTTCACGAACGGGAAATCTGAAACCGTTAGGAAGCACCCCAACTATCTGACGGGGAGTGCCGCTCATGTTAATCACTTGATTGATGACGTTTGGATCGCCACCAAAGCGACGCTGCCAAAGGTTATAACTGATTAGGGCAACGCGGTGATTCCCGTACTTTTCTTCCTCAGGAAGAAAGCCGCGGCCGACAACAGGTTTAACCCCCAACACATCGAGCGTGTTGGCGCTGATCATTGTTGCTGGAACTTGTTCCGGATAATCTGCGAATGCAAGGTTAAGAGTATTGTTGTAGGTGGCGGCCAGGCCATCGAAAGTTTGATTCTGAGTTCGAAAATCGTTTATGTCGTCCAACGACAAAGGCGACTGGTCGATGTCGCGCGAGGGATTGACCTCCCACACGTAAACGAGTCGATCGGCATTCGCATAAGGCAGCGGGCGCAGCAGGATCGAATTCACCGCGCTGAAAATCACAGTGGTGCCGCTGATGCCGAGCGCAAGCATCGTCACGACGATGAATGTGTACAGCCGGTTATGGAGCAGCGTTCGAAGAGCCTGTTTGAAACTAAGTTTGAGATTATCGAACATAGTGCATACCCAGCTTTACTGATTACTCATGCAAAGGCACGAAGGCGCAAAGAAGATCGTTCTCCTTTGCGAGTTCCGTTTCGTCTTTACGATTTTGCGTGAGAACCTGATTGTCCACCTCAATGAGCCCGTAATTGAGTTTTACGACCCTGTCAGCAACCTGGTAAAACCTGTCGTCGTGGCTGATGACAATAGCAGTTTTACCTGCGGCTTTCAATCTTCCCAGCAATTCGTAGTAGAAGATCTCTTTGAACTGCGGATCCTGATCCGCCGCCCACTCATCAAACACGTAGATCGGACGATCCTCCAGGTAAGCCGTCAACAACGCCAGTCGCTTGCGCTGACCTTGAGATAGTTCAAGCGTTGAAAGCGTTTTGTCTTTGATTTGGACGCAACGATCGAGTTGAAGTTTCACGAGGTAGTCGTGCGCCTTCGTATCAATATCTGACTCGCTCAAACCGAGAAGATTTTCAAACAGGTAGAAATCGGAGAACACAACCGAGAAGAGCTGCCTGTAATTATCTCTGTCCTCGTCGGTGATCGGTTTTCCATCGAGACGTATTTCACCTTGTTGCGGGATATACAAACCAACCAGGAGCTTCGCAAGCGTGGTTTTGCCGCTGCCGTTTCCTCCCGTGATGAAAAGGATCTCACCGGGCCGCAGGCTCAGGTCGATAGGGCCAAGTATGAACTCCGAATCCTCGTTTTCGCGCCGGTATGAGTGCTGAATACCCGCCAGCTCGATTGACTGCCAGGACAACGGAGCCACTTCCGAATCTGTCGTTGTTTCGATTACGAGTTGCTCGTTGAGCGAATTGGTGAGCGCATCGATTTTCTTGATAGCTACGTTTGCTCGAGTCAGGCTGGGCAGAAAATTCAGCACAAAGTCGAGTGGGCCCATCAAGTAGATGATTGTCAGCGTATAACCGGTGAGGACGAGGGAATCGACCGGTCTCAGCCTCGGCGCGGCGAAGAGCAAGAGACCGACGAAGACGAAAAACAGAATGTGTCCCCAACTGCCGGCAGCAGCCCAGATAATTTCGCCGATAGCATTGTCGTGCTCCATCGCCTTTGTGTTTGGCTCAATCAAGGTAGTGTAAAACTCGTTACGACGCCGCCGATGAAGCTTGAGTTCTTTAATACCTTCTATCAACCCACGCAGGTGTTTGAAGACGACATCTGTCATTTCGCGTGACCGCCGAATAAAGTGCATGGTCTTTATTATTGGAAGTTGTTGGCTGACGATGCCGATGGCCATAAAAACCAGCGAGGCGACAAGCATAAGCGGCGAGAGCCAACACAGATAAATCATGCAGCCAAGCAGGATCGCGAAGTTCATGCATAACCCCGGAAGAAAGATGTACGCACTGGTAATACTTCGTACATCGCTTGTGAGAGTTGCGATCAACCGGGGAGAACCAAGCTGCTCCAATAAACGCAAAGGCGCATTTAATACTTTGCGGCATAGCTGCAAACGCAAACTCACCGTGACTTTTTTCATCAGGTGGACGAGCAGCGCCCCCGAAACGAACCTCAGAGAAGCAAGTACGAGGCAGAGCGCTGCAAACGTCAGCACCAGAGTCGAGGTGGGAGCTTGTGTTTGGTGCAGACTGCTGTTGATGGTGGCAATCAAGAGTGTGTTGCAGAGGCCGCTGACCAGTCCTGCAGCAATTATGCTCATCACCAATACCCTCGAGCGTGGGACGTCTTTCGACAGCCGTAGTAACAGGAACACGACCCTGAAAAGATCTTTCATTGGATTTTGAACCTCGGATTAGTTCGGTAAATAAGGGGTTAACTTCTCGGCGAGGACGGAGACGTTGGGTTCGCTGAGTATGCTGTAGTGATCTCCCGGGAGGCGTTGGGCCGTCACTACTTCAGCGATTTTTTTCCACTGCTTGAGTTTTTTAGCGGCCTCGGCGGGAGGCGTGCCCGCTGCCTGGAAAAGGATTACTTGCTGTGCTGACTTCCTGGGCCTGTAGTTCTCCGCTGCGTGATAGTTGACTTTGAAGAGCTCAAAGAGATGTCGAAGCTGGGCGAGCCCGATGTCGTATGGGATCAGATTAGAGTTCGCCGCCTTTTCAAAGAAGTATTCAAGCTGTTCGTCGAGAGTCAGAGAACGGAGATCCTCGAATGTCTTGTCAGTCTCGTCTAAAAACAGCCCGTGATGTTGCGCGAGGGCCAGTAACACAGAGGCATCGTCCAATCCATTCTTTTTGACTCGACGAAGGTGAATAGTTGAATCAATTAAGACGAGTGGCGCGAGGCTCTTTCCTTCTGCGGTCAGTTGTCGCGCCATCTCAAACGCGATTACCCCGCCCATGGACCAACCGCCGAGATGGTATGGACCCTCGGGTTGCATCGTGATCAGCTCCTGCAAATATTCTGACGCCATATCTTCAACGCGCGTGGTGGGTTTGCGATCCGGATCGAGTCCTCTTGATTGCAGACCATAGACCGGCTGTTCCCTTCCCAGTTGACGGGAGAGTGCGATGTAGCTCATCACGTTCCCCGAAGCTGAATGGACCAGGAACAGTGGCGGCCTGGAACCTCGTGGCTGAATGGAGACGAGGGAGTGTTCCCTGACTTCTCCACCACGCTCACGAAGAGTTGCAGCTAACTGCTCGATAGTCGCTCCCTGAAAGAAGGTCGAGACCGGTATCTTCTGGCCGAATGAACGCTCGACGTTATGAAGGAGTCGCACGGCCAGCAGTGAATGACCTCCAAGATCGAAGAAGTTGTCTCGCAGGCCGATGTGGTCGCGTCGTAAAACTTCCTTCCAGATCTGGCTGAGTTGCAACTCGAGAGCGTCGCGCGGGGTCGTCAACGCTGAATCCTGGGTTGTTGTTGACTCGTCGGGCGGCGGTAACGCGCGGCGATTTATTTTGCCGTTGGCGGTTAATGGCAGGGCTTCCATGAGGACGAATGCGGACGGCGCCATGTAGTCAGGCAACCTTCGGTGCAGATGGTCGCGCAAGTCGCTCACCCCGACGTCGCTTTGTTCCATCACTACATACGCGAGGAGGCGTTTATCGTCCGCATGAGTTGCGGCAATTACTACGGCTTCGCGCACGGCTGCGTGCTGGCGTAGCACTGTCTCAATCTCGCCGAGCTCGATCCGGAAACCACGCAGCTTCACCTGACTGTCGGCTCGTCCCAGGAACTCAAGCTGACCGTCTTTGCGATACCGCGCAAGGTCTCCGGTCAAATACAATCTGTCTCCGCTCTCGCTGCTGAACGGATTCGGCAGGAACCGTTCCGCCGTCAGATCAGGCCGTCCCAAGTAGCCGCGCGCCAGACCATCTCCAGCCAACAGTAGTTGTCCCGCTACACCAACCGGCACCAGCTCCAGCGTCTCATCGCAAAGGTATGCTTGCGTGTTTGCGATCGGTCGTCCGATAACCATCGGACCAGCTTGATTCTTCGCGATCAACGCCGCGGTCGAGTAAGTTGTGTCCTCTGATGGGCCATACAGATTCCATACCTGCTGCACACCTGTCTGTTGATAGATTTCCTGCACGAGTGATTCAGGCAACGCCTCCCCGGCCAGGTTAATTGCCTGCACCGAATCAGGTATCGCTCCCAGCCGCAACAGTTCTGCCATCGCCGAGGGCACCGTATTAATCAGCGTGACTTCCTCAGCCGCCGCAAGCGTCGGTAAATGTAAGGCGTTATCCGCGAGGATCACTTTCCCGCCCACACTGAGCGTGACAAACATCTCAAATACCGACAGGTCAAAGCTCAGTGAGGTTGACGCAAGCACACCGCTTAGCGCCGCGGGCGAGAACACTTCCTGCGCCCAGTGCATAAACGCCACCGCACTCCGATGCGTGATCGCCACTCCCTTCGGTCGTCCCGTTGACCCCGACGTGTAGATCACATAAGCCAGATTCTCCGCCGTCACCTGTGGCGCTGCTATCTCCTCATCTGGCCCATTGTCTACACACTCCCCTGTCGCATTCACCAGCACCAGCTTCAGATCCGGGCCGGCAAACTCTATTTCTATTCCTTCTTCAGCCACGAGCACGCTCAGTTGCGCATCAGCGGCCATCAGCGACAAACGTTCCAGCGGATAACTCGCATCCAGCGGTACATAGGCGCCGCCTGCCTTCAACACTCCCAGCACTGCCACGACCATCGCCGCGTTGCGTCCCACCGCTATGCCCACGCGCTGCTCTGGTCCAACTCCTCCGCGCCGCAATCGTCGCGCTAGTCTCTCCGCACGCGCTTCCAACTCCGCATAGCTCAAGCGCGCATCTCCAGCTACCAACGCCACCGCATCCGGCGTCCGTTTGACCTGCGCTGCGAACAGCTCGTGCATACACTGCTCGAGCTCGTATGCCACCTCCGTCTCGTTCCATTCCTTCAACTTCTGCCGATCTGCTTCGATCAGCAATGGCAACTCCGACAGTTGCCGCTCGGGATCTGTGACTACCGCTCGCAGTAATAACTCATAATGCTCAACCAGCCGCTCAATCGTCGCCGCTTCAAACAAATCAACGCTGTACTGCAATGAGCCGTGTACTTCGCCACCGACTTCCGCCAGCCCCATCGTCAAGTCAAACTTCGCCGTCTCATCCTCGCTGCCAACTCCGCTCGCTTCCAGCCCCGGCAGCCGGAACGTCTCCACACTCGCGTTCTGCAGTATGAACATCACCTGGAACAGCGGGGACCGGCTCAGGTCTCTTTCAGGCTGCAACTCTTCCACCAGCTTCTCGAACGGCAAGTCCTGATGCGCATATGCCCCCAGCGTCACTTCCTTCACTCGCTCCAGCAACTCGCTGAACCTTGGGTTACCTGACAAACTCGTCCGCAGCACCAGCGTGTTGACGAACAGTCCAATCAGCCCTTCCGTCGCTAAGTGATTGCGGCCCGCGATCGGAGTACCAATAACAACTTCGCGCTGCCCGCTGTAGCGCCACAACACCAGCTTGAACACCGCCAGCATCGTCATGTACAGCGTCACGCCTTCCGCGTTGCTCAACTGCTTCAATTCCGCTGTCAACTCAGCCGGGAGACTGAAGTTCACCACCTGGCCTCGATAACTCTGCACCGGCGGTCGCGCTCTGTCAGTCGGCAGTTGCAGCACTGGCAACTCTTCTCCCAGCTGCTGCCGCCAGTACGTCAACTGCTGCTCTAACACTTCACCCTGCAGCCACTCACGCTGCCAGACCGCGTAGTCGGCGTACTGCACTTCCAGCTCCGGCAGCGGCGACTCGTGTCCTTCTATATATGCTTCGTAGAGCGCGCCCACTTCCCGCACCAGGATCCCGGTGGACCAGCCATCGCTGACGATGTGGTGCAGCGTGAACAGCACCACGTGATCCTCGGCGCCGAACTGCAACAGTTGCACGCGCAGCAACGGTCCTTCACTGAGATCAAAAGGTTGCTGCGCTTCGGCGGCTGCCAATTCCCTCGCCTTTGCCTCCTGCTCCTCTGCCGGCAACTCACTCAAATCAATTACCGGCATCTCCACGTAGGCAGTCGAGGAGATCACCTGCACCGCTTCGCCGTTCACCGCCACAAACCTTGTCCGCAGCACTTCATGCCGTCGCACCACTTCATTGAGGGTGCGCTCCAGCGCTTCAACATCCAACCGCCCCGTCAGCCGCACTGCTCGCGGGATGTTGTAAGCCACACTTCCCGGCTCGAGTTGGTCCAGGAACCACAAACGCTCCTGCGCATGTGATAGCGGCAACTGCTGCTCGCGCGACACGCGCACGAGCGGTGGCGCCGTCACTTTCACACCATCGCGCAGCGCCGTTTCAACTTGCTCCGCCAACCCGGCCACCGTCGGATGCGCAAACAACTCGCGCAACGGCAACTCCACTGCGAATGACTCACGCACACGCGATATCAACTGCGTTGCGAGCAACGAGTGCCCGCCCAATTCGAAGAAGTTGTCGCGTGCTCCCACTCGCTCTATTCGCAGGACCTCTTGCCAGATCTCGCACAGCATCTCCGCTACAGGCGTCGCAGGCGCGTCATGGTCCAACTTTCCGATCGCGCGCGTCTCTTCCACCTTCGAGAGTTGCTGATAGTCAACTTTTCCACTCCGCAACCGCGGTAACTCGGAGAGTTGCACAAATGCCGTTGGGATCATGTACTCCGGCAACGTTCGCTTTAGATCGTTTCGTAACTCAGCAATATTGAAATCAGAGCCAACGATAAAAGCGACCAGACGAGTATCGCCGGTTGGTCCAACTCTGACTGACACCGCCGCTTCACCCACAGCTGTGTACCGCCGCAGCACCGCCTCCACCTCGCCCAACTCCACGCGGTGTCCACGCACCTTCACCTGTCCATCCACTCGGCCAACAAACTCTATTTCCCCGCCTTTCAACCTCCGCACCAGATCTCCCGTTCGATACAGCCGTTCCCCCATTTCGCCACTGTACTCATCGGGCACAAAACGCGCGGCTGTCTGAGCCGGTTGATTGACATACCCGCGAGCAAGCCCCGCCCCGCCGAGATACAACTCTCCGATCACTCCCACCGGCGCCAATCTGCCTTCCGGATCCAGCACATATGCACGCACGTTGGTTATGGGCTTCCCGATGGGCACGCTTCTTTCACTCGTCTGCTCTCTCACCTCCCACGTGAGCGCTCCGACCGTCGCTTCCGTCGGGCCATAGTGATTCATCACCCGGCACTCCGGCCATTGTCGCCGCAATTCCGTTAGCCACTCGTTTGCCGAACTCTCTCCACCGAGGACCAGCCGTTTTCGTGCCATTACCCGTCGTCCACCTGCTGTCGCCTGCAAGGCTGCTAACTGTGTCGGCACCACCTTCAAGCAATCAATCGGATGGTTGCTGAAGTAATCTCCCAATGCTTCAGCATCATTTATTAATTCGCGCTCGATGACGTGCAGCACTCCGCCACCGCACAGCGCCGGATAAAGCGCCGTGTATCCGAGATCGACAGCCGGCCCGGAGAGCGTCGCAAAGCTCCACCCCGATCGCACTGGCAAACGCTCACACATGTCGCTCGTGTAGTTGACGAGGGCTCCATGCGTTACCATCACGCCCTTCGGCTGTCCGGTCGATCCAGATGTGTAGATCACATAGGCGAGGTTATCTGGTCCAACAGCCGCCTCTGGCTCTGTAAGGTTCGTTTCTTCCTCACGGCTGATCTCTTCCCAGTCCGCATCCAACGACACTACTCTTGCGCTGTGTTCTGGTAACGTGTCGCGCATTGTGGCTTTCGTCAGCAACACACTCACGTTCGCATCCGCCAGCATGTAGCCCACTCGTTCCGACGGCTGCTGCGGGTCTAATGGCACGTAAGCCCCACCGGTCTTCACTACCGCCAGCATCGCCACTACTAGCTCCACGCTACGTTCCAGATACAGACCGACGAGTGTCTCTGGTCCAACACCATGCGCTCGGAGATAGTGCGCCAGTTGGTTGGCCCGCTTATTCAACTCACCGTAACTAATCCGCTGCGTGCCGTAGACGAGGGCCACTGCCGTTGCGTCACGCTCCACCTGCTGCTCGAACATCTGCGCTACAGTCAACTCACGCGCATACTCACTGGCCGTGTCGTTCCACTCCACCAGCAACTGCTGTTGCTCGGCCCCGCTCAGCATCGGCAACTCTGACAACCGCTGCGTCGCATCTGCCGCCACCGCTTCGAGCAGCCTCGTCCAGTGCTGCATCATCCGCTCGATCGTCGTGCCGTCGAACAGGTCGCGGTTGTAGTTAACCGAGCCGCGCAAGCCGTCGCGCGTCTCAAGCATCGTCAGCGTCATCTCAAACTTCGCCGTCTCACCACCACCGTCATCCACCGGCGTCAGCGTCAAGTCCGGCAACTCCACGTCGCCGCCAGGCGCGTTCTGCACTACCAGCATCACCTGGAACAACGGCGTGTGTCCGAGACTTCGCTCCGGCTGCAACTCTTCCACCAGCTTCTCAAACGGCAAGTCCTGATGCGCATACGCTCCCAGCGCCACTTCCTTTACACGCTCCAACAACTCCCGGAAACTCGGATCGCCACTCACGTCCGTACGCATCACGAGCGTGTTCACGAAGAAACCGATCAGTCCTTCCACCTCATCGCGGTTCCGTCCCGCGATCGGTGAACCAACGAGGATGTCTTCCTGCCCCGTGTAGCGCTTCAGCAACACCGCAAACGCACTCAGCAACACCATGAACAGCGTCGCGCCTTCGCGCCGGCTCAACTGCTGCAACCCGCGGCTCAACTCCGCACTCAGCCCGAACCCGTGCTGCGCTCCACGTTGCGTCAGCACTGTCGGCCGTGGTCTGTCAGTCGGCAACTCCAGCGCCGGTGACGCCCCCTCCAACCGCTCCTTCCAGTAGCTCAACTGCCTGTCGAGCACTTCACCCTTGAGCCATTCACGCTGCCACGCCGCAAAGTCTCCGTACTGCACTGCCAGCTCCGGCAATGGTGACGCTTCGTCTCTGACATATGCGCTGTAGAGCGCGGCAACTTCACGCACGAGGATTCCCATGGACCAGCCGTCACTCACGATGTGGTGCATCGTAAACAGCGCCACGTGTTCTTCGTCGGCCAAACGCAACAGGCTCACTCGCAGCAACGGCCCGCTTTGCAGATCAAACGGCTGCTGCGCCTCCGCCATAGCCAGCGCCCGCACACGTTCTTCGCGCTCACCTTCCGGCACATCGCTCAAGTCTGTGACGGAGATCGCAAACGCGTCGGGCTCCTGGACCACCTGCACCGGCTGCCCGCCCTGCATGACAAACCTCGTCCGCAGCGCTTCATGACGTCGCACCACTTCAGCAAACGTGCGCTCGACCACCTCGAGGTTCAGCCGCCCACTCAAGCGCACTGCCATCGGGATGTTGTAGGCCGTGCTCCCCGGTTCCAGTTGATCGATGAACCACAACCGCTGTTGCGCAAACGACAACGGCAACGGCTCCTGACGCGATACGCGCACGATCGGCGGCGCTAGCTGCTGATCTCCTAGCTGTGCTGCCTCGATACTCAGCGCCAGACCTGCTACCGTCGGTTGCTGGAACAGAGCGCGCAGCGGCAACTCCACTGCGAAGCTTGTCCGCACTCGTGAGATCACTTGCGTCGCGAGTAGCGAGTGCCCGCCCAACTCAAAGAAGTTGTCGTGTACACTCACCTGGTCCTGCTTCAGCACTCCCGCCCAGATCCCGCTCAACACTTCTTCCACCGCGTTGCGTGGTCCAACGTACTCTTCTTCCGGTCGCACGGCGCCCGCTGCCGGCAGCGCCTTGCGATCGACTTTGCCGTTCGGCGTCAGCGGCAACTCGGAGAGGGGCACTAACACGCTCGGCACCATGTACTCCGGCAATCGTTGCCGCAGCCACCCGCGCAACTGCTCGCTGCTCACCGTACTCACCACATAACCCACCAGCCGCTTGTCGCCCTCGCTCTCACTCACCACCACGACTGCGTCCTGCACGTCTTCGTGACTGCGCAACGCTGCTTCCACTTCTCCCAACTCGATCCGGAAACCACGCAGCTTCACCTGGCTGTCAGCACGTCCCAGAAACTCAAGCTGTCCATCCGCGCGATACCGCGCAAGGTCTCCGGTCAAATACAATCTGTCTCCGCTCTCGCTGCTGAACGGATTCGGCAGGAACCGTTCCGCCGTTAGATCAGGCCGTCCCAAGTAGCCGCGCGCTAATCCATCTCCAGCCAACAGTAGTTGTCCCGCTACACCAACCGGCACTCGCTCCAGCGTCTCATCGCAAAGGTATGCTTGCGTGTTTGCGATCGGTCGCCCGATAACCATCGGACCAGCTTGATTCTTCTCGATCAACGTCGCAGTTGAATAGGTTGTGTCCTCTGATGGGCCATACAGATTCCATACCTCCAGCACACTTGTCTGTTGGTAGATTTCCTGCACGAGTGATTCAGGCAACGCCTCCCCGGCCAGGTTAATCGCCTGCACCGAACTTGGTATCGCTCCCAGCCGCAACAGTTCTGCCATCGCCGAGGGCACCGTATTTATCAGTGTGACTTCCTCAGCCGCCGCAAGCGTCGGTAAATGTAAAGCGTTATCCGCGAGGATCACTTTCCCGCCCACACTGAGCGTGACAAACATCTCAAATACCGACAGGTCAAAGCTCAGTGAAGTTGACGCAAGCACTCCCGCCAGCGCTTCGGGCGAGAACACTTCCTGCGCCCAGTGCATGAACGCCACCGCACTCCGATGCGTGATCGCGACTCCCTTCGGTCGTCCCGTTGACCCCGACGTGTAGATCACATAAGCCAGATTCTCCGCCGTCACTGGCGGCAGTGATAGCTCTTCCCGCTCATCTGGCCCATCGTCTACACACTCCCCTGTCGCATCCACCAGCACCAGCTTCAGATCCGGGCCGGCAAACTCCACTGCCATTCCTTCTTCAGCCACGAGCACGCTTAGTTGCGCATCAGCGGCCATCAGCGACAAACGTTCCAGCGGATAACTCGCATCCAGCGGTACATAGGCGCCGCCAGCCTTCAGCACTCCCAGCACTGCCACGACCATCGCCGCGTTGCGTCCCACCACTATGCCCACGCGCTGCTCTGGTCCAACTCCTCCGCGCCGTAACCGCCGCGCTAGTCGCTCCGCACGCGCTTCCAGCTCCGCATAACTCAAGCGCGACTCTCCAGCTACCAATGCCACTGCATCCGGCGTCCGTTTGACCTGCGCTTCAAACAGCTCGTGCATACACTGCTCGAGCTCGTATGCCACCTCCGTTTCGTTCCATTCCGCTAACTTCTGCCGGTCTGCTTCGATCAGCAACGGCAACTCCGACAGTTGCCGCTCAGGCTCGGTGACTACCGCTCGCAGTAACAACTCGTAATGCTCAACCAGCCGCTCAATCGTCGCGGCATCAAACAAGTCAACGCTGTACTGCAATGAGCCGTGCAGTTCGCCACCGACTTCCGCCAGCCCCATCGTCAAGTCAAACTTCGCCGTCTCATCCTCGCTGCCAACTCCGCTCGCTTCCAGTCCCGGCAACCGGAACGTCTCCACACTCGCGTTCTGCAGTATGAACATCACCTGGAACAGCGGGGACCGGCTCAGGTCTCTTTCAGGCTGCAACTCTTCCACCAGCTTCTCAAACGGCAAGTCCTGATGCGCATATGCCCCGAGTGTCACTTCCTTCACTCGCTCCAGCAACTCGCTGAACCTTGGGTTACCTGACAGACTCGTCCGCAGCACGAGCGTGTTGACGAACAGTCCAATCAGCCCTTCCGTCGCTAAGTGATTGCGGCCCGCGATCGGAGTACCAATAACAACTTCGCGCTGCCCGCTGTAGCGCCACAACACCAGCTTGAACACCGCCAGCATCGTCATGTACAGCGTCACGCCTTCCGCGTTGCTCAACTTCTTCAATTCCGCTGTCAACTCAGCCGGGAGACTGAAGTTCACCACCTGGCCTCGATAACTCTGCACCGGCGGTCGCGGTCTGTCGGTCGGCAGTTGCAGCACCGGCAGCTCTGCTCCCAGCTGCTGTCGCCAGTAGCTCAACTGCTGCTCCAACACCTCACCCTGCAGCCACTCACGCTGCCAGACGGCGTAGTCGGCATACTGCACTTCCAGCTCCGGCAGCGGCGATTCGTGTCCTTCTATATATGCTTCATAGAGCGCGCCCACTTCCCGCACGAGGATCCCGGTGGACCAGCCATCGCTGACGATGTGGTGCAGCGTGAACAGCACCACGTGATCCTCGGCGCCGAACTGCAACAGTTGCACGCGCAGCAACGGCCCTTCACTGAGGTCAAACGGTTGCTGCGCTTCGGCGGCTGCCAGTTCCCTCGCCTTTGCCTCCTGCTGCTCTGCCGGCAACTCACTCAAATCAATTACCGGCATCTCCACGTAGGCAGTCGAGGAGATCACTTGCACCGCTTCGCCATTCACCGCCACAAACCGCGTTCGCAGCACTTCATGCCGTCGCACCACTTCATTCAGCGTGCGCGCCAGCGCTTCAACATCCAACCGCCCCGTCAACCGAATCGCGCGCGGAATGTTATAAGCCACACTTCCCGGCTCGAGTTGGTCCAAAAACCACAAACGCTCCTGCGCATGTGATAGCGGCAACTGCTGCTCGCGCGACACGCGCACGAGCGGCGGCGCCGTCACTTTCACACCATCGCGCAGCGCCGTTTCAACCTGTTCCGCCAGACCCGCCACCGTCGGATGCGCAAACAACTCGCGCAACGGCAACTCCACTGCGAATGACTCACGCACACGCGATATCAACTGCGTCGCCAGTAGCGAGTGCCCACCCAACTCGAAGAAGTTGTCGTGTACACTCACCTGCTCCTGCTTCAGCACTACCACCCAGATCCCGCTCAATACTTCTTCCACCGCGTTGCGTGGTCCAACGTACTCGCGTGCTTCCGCTCGCACTGCCGGCAGCGCCTTGCGATCCACTTTGCCGTTCGGCGTGAGCGGCAACTCCGCGAGTGACACAATCACGCTCGGCACCATGTACTCCGGCAATCGCTGCCGTAGCCATTCGCGCAACTGCTCACTGTTCGCATCAGCACTCACCACATAGCCCACCAGCCGCTTATCGCCCTCGCTCTCACTCACGACTACGACTGCGTCCTGCACGTCATCGTGACTGCGCAACGCTGCTTCCACTTCTCCCAACTCGATGCGATACCCGCGTAGCTTCACCTGGCTGTCAGCACGGCCCAGGAACTCAAGCTGACCATCCGCGCGATACCTCGCAACGTCTCCAGTCAAATACAATCTCGCTCCACCCTCGCTGCTGAACGGATTCGGCAGGAACCGTTCCGCCGTCAGATCAGGCCGTCCCAGGTAACCTCGCGCGAGACTGTCACTCGCCAACATTAGTTGTCCCGCAACACCCATCGGCGCCAGTTGCAACGTCTCATCACAAAGGTACACTTTCGTGTTTGCTATCGGCCGTCCAATCGACGGGGCTCGCTGCTCTTCCGCGTTCACCTCTGCGCATGTGGCTACTACCGTGGATTCGGTCGGGCCATAATGGTTCACGAGTTTGAAAGGCAGACTTTGCCAGTCGCCCCGATGTAACAGATCTCCTCCAGTTAAGAGGGCTCTTAAACTGAGTTCATCCGGCATCGGTTCACTTAACACCGCTTCCGCCAATGGCGTCGGCAAAAAAGTCAGCGTTATCCGCTGCTCACTCAGCCACGCCAGTAGCTTGCGTGGGGAGACCCGCGTCTCTTCATCCATCACATGCACGCTGGCGCCGGTCGTGAGATACGGCCAGAGTTCCCAGACGGAAGCATCAAAGACCGGGTTCGCCACCTGCGTCGCTCGGTCTTCAGCCGTGACTTCATAGTAGTCTTGATGCCAACCACTCAGGTTCAGCACTCCACGGTGCTCGACTTCCACTCCTTTCGGCCGTCCCGTCGATCCGGAGGTGTAGATGACGTAGGCCCGATCGTCAGGACCGGTTGTATGCGCCGGATTTTCATCACTCTCCGCACGAAGCTCTTCGCTTATTCGATCAAGGCTAAGGACCTGTTGCTCACCCTCGCCCAATGACTCAGCCAGTTGCGGATTCGTTATCACTGCCTTCACATCCGCATCTGCGAACATGAATCTCAAGCGCTCTTGCGGATAATCCGGATCCAACGGCACATACGCAGCACCCGCTTTGAGAATCCCTAGCAACGTCACCACCTGCTCGACACCTGGTTCCAGGCAAACCGCGACAAGGCTTTCACGGTCCACTCCGTGGCGCCGCACATAGTGGGCCAACTGGTTCGCTCTTCGGTTTAGCTCGCCATAGCTCAACTGCTCTTTCGCATCTGACACCGCTAATGCTTCGGGTCTGGCAACCACCTGCGACTCGAAGAGTTTCTGGATCGTGCTGTCGCTTCGGTACTCACTCGTTGTCTCGTTTAACTCCACCAACAACTGTTGTTGCTCTTCACCTGTCACTAACGACAACTGCGAGACTCGTTGTTGCGGTTCTCGCATTACGCTCAACAGCAATTGCTCGAAGTGGCCCAACATTCGTTCGATCGTGCCCACTTCGAACAACGCGGTGTTGTACTGCATCGAACATCGTAACCGGCCGTCAACTTCGCCCATCCTCAGCGTCAGATCGAATGGCGCGGTGCGGTTCTCAACTCCGACGGCGCCCAGCTCTAATCCCGTTAAGGACATCTCATCCAACGCCGCCTCTTCCCAACTGAACATCACCTGGAACAGCGGGTTGTAACTGAGGTCACGCGCGATCTGAAGTTCGTCTACCAGCAAGTCGAACGGTAAATCCTGGAGCGCGTACGCCTCGAGTGCGTGCTTTCGCAAGCGACCCAGGTGCGTCAAAAATGTCGGGTCGTCGTCGAAGTCAGAACGCAGCACGAGGGTGTTGACGAAGAAGCCGATGAGGGGCTCGGTCTCCACTCGGGTGCGGTTCGCCATTGGTGTTCCGGTAACGATCCCGGCCTGCTGCGCATAACGATGGAGCAACACATGAAACGCCGCGAGCGTCGTCATGTACAACGTCGCCCCTGACTGTTGGGTCAGCGCCTTCAGATCCGAGGTCAACTCGGCACTAAGCAGACGTGAGGAAAACGCGCCTTCGCTCTGTTGAACTTTCGGTCGCGGATAATCAGTGGGCAACGCGAGCAAAGGCGGAACGTCCTGCAACTTATTCGTCCAGTAATCAAGCTGGCGAGCAAGCACTTCATCCGACAGCCACTGCCGTTGCCACACCGCAAAATCCCCGTACTGGATTGCGAGATCGGCAAATGGCGATTCGGTTCCACGCGTGAAGGCGTCGTACAAAGCCGTCACTTCGTTAACGAGGATGCCGTTGGACCAACCATCGCCGATGATGTGATGCATACTGAACAGCAGCACGTGATCTTCCGCGCCCAGTCGCAGAAGCGCAGTCCGCAGCAACGGACCGGATTGCAAGTCGAACGGGCGCCGGGCTTCGGCCGAAGCAAGTCTCAACGCCTGGACCTCGCGGTCGTCGTCGGACATCGAACTCAGGTCGACGAAAGGCAAAGCGAGATGTTTGAAAGGAGTGATGACCTGGATCGGATTACCATCAACGTCAGGGAAAACTGTGCGTACAGCTTCATGACGGCGCATCACCTCGTTAATGCTTTGTTCCAAAGCCGCTACATTGAGCTCACCACGAAGGCGTAGCGCTTCCGCCATGTTATAGGCGATGCTCTCGGGCTCGAGCTGGTCCAGGAACCAGAGTCGCTGCTGTGCAAAGGAGAGCGGCAGGACGTCTTCGCGAAGTGCCGGAAGCAGTGGCGGCGCTACCAACGCATGGCCGGCGCGCATCTGCTCGTCGATGCTTTGCGCGAGGTCAGCGAGAGTGCGACGATCGAAGAGTTCAGTGAGCGGCAGTTCGACGCCAAAGGTATCGCGAATGCGCGAAAAGAGTTGAATGGCCAGTAAGGAATGGCCGCCCAGCTCGAAGAAGTTGTCGTTGATTCCGACTCGGCTCACCCGCAGCACACGCGCCCATAGTCCGGAGAGCAACTCTTCCGTCTCTGTGCGTGGCGCTTCATACTCTGCTGCCGGTGCAGCGATACTCTCCGGCGCCGGCAATGCACGGCGGTTGATCTTACCGCTCGGCGTGAGGGCAAACTCATCTACCTGCATGAAACTCGCCGGCACCATGTATTCCGGCAACCGCTCGAACAGATAACTTCGCAACTCGCGCGTGCTGAGCTTCTCCCCTGCTCGCAATTGCACGTAAGCCACGAGTCGCTGTTCACCACGCGCGATCTCGTGCGTCACAACTACCGCTTCCCTGACGCTGTCATGTTGTTTGAGTACTGCTTCGATCTCGCCGAGCTCGATACGAAAGCCGCGCAGCTTCACCTGCTGGTCGATGCGTCCCAAGTACTCGATGCTGCCGTCCGGCAAATGCCGCGCGAGATCGCCGGTCTTGTAAAGCCTTGTTCCTGGCTCGTTACTAAACGGATTGGGAACAAACTTTTCCGCCGTCAGACTCGGGTTCGCGTGATAACCGCGTGCGAGGTTCACGCCGCCGATGTGCAACTCGGCGGGAACTCCGATCAACACCGGCTCATAATTCTGGTCCAGCAGATAGATCTGTGTATTCACGATCGGCATGCCGATCGGCACGACCTTGTATGCGCTGTTCGGATTGCACGTCCAGTGCGTCACGTCGACGGCGGCTTCCGTTGGACCATACAAGTTGTACAGCTTTGCTCCGAGTCGCGCGAAGAACTGTTGCTGCAATTCAAATCCGAGCGCTTCACCACTACAAAACACCTTGCGGAGGCTCGTGAGGCGTTCAAGTTCCGGTTCTTCCAAAAAGATTTGCAGCATCGCCGGCACGAAGTGCATGACGGTGATCTGTTCCTGCTCGATGATGTGGCGGAGATAGGCGGGATTCTGGTGACCGCCGGGTTCAGCCATTACAAGGCGCGCGCCTGTCAACAGCGGCCAGAAAAACTCCCACACCGAGACGTCAAAGCTGAACGGAGTTTTTTGTAACACACGATCGCCAGGCGTCAGATGATAAGCATCCTGCATCCAGAATATGCGGTTGCAAATTCCCCGATGCGTGTTCATCACGCCCTTCGGTTGGCCCGTCGAACCGGACGTGTAGATCACGTAAGCAAGGTTGTCAGGATCGACGATCGGCTCGTCGAGGTTTGCTGCACTTTCCGTCTCTGCCCACGCATCATCCAGGTAAAGTACTGTCTCTACATTTGCGGCGATTTCTGCCGCCAACGACTGCTGCCGCCGTTCAGTCAGCAACACGCTCACTGCTGCGTCAGCCATCATGTACTCGAGACGCGCGCGCGGATAAGCCGGATCCATTGGCACATACGCTGCTCCTGCTTTAAGGATCCCGAGCAGCGCGACCACCATCTCCAAACCACGATCCGCCAGCACTCCCACCCGGCTGTCCGGACCAACGCCCAACGTTCGCAAGTAGCGCGCGACACGATTCGCTCGCTGATTCAACTCTCCATAAGTAACTTCCGTCTCACCACTGACTACCGCCACCACCGTAGCTGCACGTTCGGCTCGCCGTTCAAACAACTGCGAGAGCGTCACGTCGATCTCATACTCAACTGTCGTCTCATTCCACTCGTAAAGAATTTTTCGACGTTCTTCAGGCGAGAGCAGACTCTCATGCTCGTAACGCTCGAACGGCGTGTGCACCATGCTCTCGAGAACCGTGAGGTAGTTACGGCCCACTGCTTCGATCTGTTCTTTGTTCAAGTCCGCCGCGTCGTAATTTACTTCGAGCTTGATCTTCGAACCCGCGGTGTCAAGGGAGAAATCGACCGAGAGCGTGAAATTTGTTGCCGTATTACCAGAGACATCGAGAACTTCGAGGCCGCCGACATTTTGCAACTCCTCGAAGATATGAAAGTGCACGAAGTTGAAGATGACTTCGAATAGCGGCATACCATTTCCGAGGTCCTGTTGCATGCGCGCCATCGGGTAGCGCCGGAAAGGTAACTGCTCGCGTTCAGCCTCGAATATTTCCTGAATCAGTTGTAGCCATGTGCCGCCCGCGAGTCTGAATCGGAACGGCAATGTATTGAGAAAAAGGCCGAGGACTCTTTCGCCGGATTCCGTTTCGGGCCGGCCGTGAGACACGATGCCGGTCACGACGTCATCGTCACCCGTAATCACGCTCAAGACCCTGAGATGTGCGGCGAGCAGAACGGTCTTCAGCGGCACACCTGCCGTGCGCGCCAATTCTTTCAATTCATACGACAGCTCAGGTGAGATCGGAACTTTGTGACCAACCACTCGCGATGGACCAGCACTCTGTCCGAGACGCGGCAGGCGAGATTGCGTGGCGTCACTGAGCAGCCTCGTCCAATATTCCCGCGCCTCTTCTGAACCGAGGACGGCGCGCTCTGCGGCGACATAATCTCGGAACGACGCACTAAGCAGAACTTCGCCCGCGCGATCATCTGTTTGTCTCTCAGAATAGAGCCTGAACAAATCCGTGAGCATGGTGGCCATGCTCCATCCGTCCAGAATGGCATGGTGAAAACTAAACGAGAACTGAACCGACTCATCATCACGCCGGTCGATCTGAAAGCGCATCAGCGGAGCGTGGCTCCAATCGAAACGATGCTTCTTTTCTTCGGCCATCCACTCCGCGAGAAACTCTTTTTGTTCGGCCAGCGACATTGACGACAGTGAAGACCGGTCTCCGATCTGGAGCGGCACAACTACGTCCTGGTGGACCAACTGGAGTGGTTCACTGAAGTCGCTGAGATTGAACGAAGTGCGCAACACCGGATGCGAATCGATCAGTTGTTGCAGAGTTGCTCGAAAAGCGTCTTCGTCGAATGGCATCCGTAGATGAGCACTGAAGATGTCGTGATAGTGGCCGGCGTCAGGAGATAATTCGCTATGAAATAGCATTCCGGCCTGGAGTGCAGTCAGCGGATATGCATCGACTACTCCGGCGGGCAGCGCCGCTCGATCCTCTTCGCTGATTAAACTGAACGGCTCTGTCTCTCCAGCGGTGTCGGAACTTTCAACCGAACTTTCCAGCTCGTGTGCAAGCTCCTGGACAGTCTGATACTGGAAGAGTTGCTGAACGTTTAAATTCAAACCTACGGCGCGCGCCTTCACGATCACTTGAATGGTAAGAATCGAGTCGCCGCCCAAATCAAAGAAGTTGTCGTCAATACCGACTCGCTCCGCGCCCAGCACCTCCTGCCAGATATCACAAAGCAGCTCTTCCGTTTCAGTGCTCGGAGGCACGTAAGGCCGATCGCCTCCGATCAGCACTTCCCTCGCCGACAGTTCGCGTCGATCGACTTTGCCGTTCTGTGTAAGCGGCAACGATTCGATCGCGACAATCGCAGAAGGAACCATGAAGTCGGGCAATCGCTCGCGCAGGTATTCCTTCAACTCAAAGGTGCTCTCACTATGGCCGTTGGCCTTCGTAACCACGTAAGCAACGAGGTACTTCTCGCCATCTTCTTCCTGCCGCGCGACTACCGCGCAGTCACTCACTGACGCATGCTGCCCGAGCACGGCCTCTATCTCGCCGGGCTCTATACGATAACCACGAATCTTGACCTGTGTATCAACGCGTCCGACGAACTCCATCAACCCGTCAGCTCGCCAGCGCACGTAATCACCGGTTCTATACAGCCGTTCGCCACCCGTCGTGCTGAACGGATTAGGCACAAACCGTTCCGCCGTCAATTCAGGTTGGTTGTAGTAACACCGCGCCAGCCCATCGCCGCCCACGTACAACTCGCCCACCATTCCGCCGGCAAGCAACTCCATCTTCGAGCCCAGCACGTACACTCGAGTGTTGCCGATGGGCTTTCCGATTGGTACGCCGTGCTCTAACTCGTCCTCGCTGCCGACCCGGTGGCAACACGTGAAAACTGTTGACTCGGTTGGTCCATAGCCGTTGATCACAGATCCGTAACCAGCTTTCACTCTCAGCAGCCGGCGGACGTGTTCGACGGATAAAACATCACCGCCGGACATGACGTCTCGTACTTCTGCCAATGCATCCACGCGGTGCTCCACCATCGGATGGAACAGCCCGGCAGTCACCCACAGTTTGGACACACCCTCGCTCGTCAACACCGTGGCGAGGTCATCGAGGCTCGGAGCGCCCGGCGGCAGCAACACGAGACGGCCACCGGTGAGCAGTGCGCTAAAGATCTCCAGTGTCGAGGCGTCGAAACTCAGCGACCCCATTTGGAGGAAGACTTCGTCAGGACCGTAAGTGACGTATGTCTCCTGGCTGACGAGCCGCACTACGCCGCGGTGAGGAATAGCGACCCCTTTCGGTTTGCCGGTCGAGCCTGACGTGTACAGGACGTGGGCAAGGTTCTCGCTGGTGAGATCAGTAACCGGCAGGTTGGTGTCGGGTAACTGTGACCACCACTCTTCATCTGTGTCGAGACAAATTCCGCGCGCCCCGGTAGACGGCAGTTCATCGATCAATGTTGAATCCGTGAGAATGATCGAAGGCTGCACTTCATCCAGTATGCAAGTGAGCCTCTCCGCGGGGTACTGAGGATCGAGCGGGATGTAGACGCCGCCGGCCTTCAAGATCGCGAAGACAGCGACGATCATTTCTATAGATCGATTCAGGCAAACGCCGACCGGAATTTCAGCATTGACTCCCGCCTGTCGTAAGTAGTGGGCGAGCTGGTTGGCGCGCGTGTTTAGCTCGCCGTACGAAAGATGTTGATCGTGGAATGTGAGGGCCGGCTTATCAGGAAAGAGCGCGACCTGCTCTTCGAAAAGTTCCTGAATGCATCGAGTGCGAGGATAAGGGATGGCGGTGTCGTTGCGCTCGACAAGTAGTTGATGCCGCTCGGCGCTGCCCAGCAGTTCGAGTTGTGAAAGATGCTGCTGCGGATCTCTTACAGCCGATGCGAGCAGCTTCTCGAAGTGCGTGAGCATTCGCTTGATAGTGCTCGACTCAAAGAGGTCAGTGCTGTATTCGATTTCGGCGTTGATCCGATCCTGCGACTCGGTGATTATCAGAGTTAAGTCGAACCTTGCTATATCAGTGTCGAATTCAACTGCACTGAGGGATACTTCCGGAAGGTCGAGTGTGCCTGTTCCAGCGTTTTGCAGGACCAGCTTTACCTGGAAGAGAGGCGCGTGGCTCAGGTTGCGTTCGGGGTTCAACATGTCAACCACTTTTTCGAACGGCACTTCCTGATGCGCGTACCCGTTTAGCGTTACCTCCTTCACACGTTGCAACAACTCGTTGAAGGTTGGATCGCCTGCGAGATCCACTCGTAATACCAGTTGATTGACGAAGAAGCCGATAAGCGGTTGGGTCGTGTCCTGATTACGATTCGCGATATCCGTGCCGATTAGAAAATCGGTCTGGCCGCTGTAGCGTGACAACAAAACATCAAACGCAGCCAGCATGGTCATGAACAACGTCACGCCTTCACGGTTTCCTAATGCTCTTAGCGCGTGCGAGAGCTCGGGCGAGAGCGTTATCGCTTCGTAGAATCCATGGCGCGTAAGCACGGCTGGACGCTGGTGGTCGGTCGGTAGCGCCAACACCTGAGGCGCGCCCGTCAGGTTTTGCCGCCAGTAGTCCAGATGTTTTTCGAGCACCGGGCCGCTGAGCGTTTGGCGCTGCCAAACAGCGAAGTCGCCGTACTGTAATGGCAATTCCGCGAGTGGCGACTGACGGCCTTCGCTGAAAGCGAGGTAGAGATCGATGATTTCGCGGACTAATACATCGCGCGACCAACCGTCAGAGACGATGTGATGTGTTGTAAACACGACCGCATGTTCGTGCTCGCTGATTTGCAGTATTACGACGCGCAGCAGTGGACCATGCGCGAGGTCGAAGGGTCGTTGTCGCTCTTTAGATGAGAGTTCCGATACTTGTCTCTCTCGTTCACTTGCGGGTAATGCGCGCAGGTCTATGAAGCTGGGGGTCAGTTTGGTCTCCGGAGAGACGATCTGCACTGGTTCGCCGGCGATGAGCCGGAAGGTGGTCCGTAGTGCTTCATGTCGCCTTATGACCTCATTAAAAGTCTGTTCGAGGAGCCGGACGTTGAGCTTTCCAGTCATCCGCAATGCTTCTATGCAGTTGTAGGAGGGATCGTCAGGTTCCAACTGCGCGATGAACCAGAGGCGCTGTTGCGCAAACGAGAGCGGGCAGGGATCTTCCGGTGAGCGTCGGGGAATTTCCGGCGCCTTCGTTTTACGCGCCTTGCTCGCCTTCAGCTCGTACGCAAGTTTCGCCAGTTGCTCGGGAGACAGACTGGCGATTTGACTGGAAAGGGTACTCATCTAAAACCTCTGGCGCTGCGGCTTCGCCGCCTGATGTGAGGCAAGGCTGTGCCTTGCCGTCAGGCTTGTAAAAATATATTTGGGGCTGTGCCCTACCGAGGGCATAGCCCTCAATATCAAGAGGGTTCTACCGGCAAGGCAGAGCCTTGCCTCACATCGGGCGGCGAAGCCGGAACGAAGCCGCCCAGATGACTTTGAGGCAAGCTCCGCGTCACACCATGACTCGCATTTCAGAGCCACCACGGGCGCCGTGTGACTTTCTCAGATCGCGTGTGAGGTTGAGGCGCTTGAGCCATCGATCCGTGCCGTCGTATCGCGCCTTGAACGATTTCCTGCCGTGCACGATCCGGTAGTTGTCGATGAAGATGCAATCACCGGGTTGCAGGGCCACCTCTTGTATGTTGTCGTCCACTGATTGGGCCAACGCGTTCAGCGCCGCGCCCGCCTCATCGTCGAGTGGCGTCGTGAAGTAGGGATCGAGACGGATGTAAGGCGTTTGCCGCGGGCCGAAGAGCATCGGGACCGGCGGCGGCGCCGTGTTCAACTTCCTGATTTGCTCGTAAGCAGAGTTGAGCTCTCCGTTGCCATTGTTCTGCCTCGCTTCCTTGTGCATATCCGACTCGTTCTTTTCCGAGTGAGACTCGTCAGGCTTGATCATGTAACGCGGCTCGAACAGAACATCGAGCTGCTCCTGCGACAAGCGAGAGATGTCCGGGGCGCCGAGCGTCGTCGCCACACCGTCCGGATTACGCATGCACATCAGTCCAAGATAATCGGCGCGGTGGGGGTGAAACGCGTCTTCCGTATGCCACCAGAGAGTCTGTTCGCTACCGCTGCCAAGCTGGTCGTATTGGTTGTCCTTAATCGGGAGAACATCGTGCATGAAGTAGCCGTCCTGTTGTGTGGCCCATGCAAAAGGATCGCCGAGTAGACAACCGAACAACAGAAACATGATCTGCTCTTCAAGCGAAGTTTCGGCATCGAGTTTCCACTTCCAGTGTGAAGGAGTCTTGCCGATGCGATCGTTGTCGATCGGATACCCCGAGATCAGACACACTCCATCCGAGGGCTCGAGAAGTTTGAATTCGGTCAGAAACTGTCGAACGCGTCGCGGCAACTCGTGTGCATATATAGTGCCGCGCCGTATCAACTGGGGATCTTCAACCGATTTATATTCCGACGCAATCTCATGCGTCAGGGCTTTTACGGCCTCGACTTCATGGGGCGATAAAGAAAGTGCCCACATAATTCCTCCTTAGTTTTGACTGCAAGTTACGGGACTTATGCGGATGAGGCGGTTTGGTGAACTTCTGCGATCTGGGGCTGGAGATGTTTGTAAGTGTGGAAGTGTTCAGACAGGCGCGAAAGAGCGGTGGTTAATTCCGTGGTTGAGCAGCCATAGCCCAACCTCACAAAGTCTGGCTGACCGAAACTCGTTCCCGGCACTAACAGCACATTGCGTTCGTCAGCCAATTGCCGGCAGAAGTCTTCGATATCAGCGACTCCATGCACTCGCATGAGTGTGCAGACACCGCCTTGCGGACGAACCATACTCACAAATTCACTGTGACTGTTGCACCACGAAATGAGCAGTTCGAGATTCTGACGTGCCTGGGCTAATCGAGGTTGAACTAAAAGATCCCCGTTCTCAATTACACGCGTTGCGATGTGCTCGACGAGCGGCGACAGAGCCAGGGTCGTGTAGTCGCGCAGACATACCAAACGCTCGAGTACTTCCGGCGCTGCCAGACACCAACCGACGCGCAATCCCGGTAAGCCATACGCCTTCGAAAGTGTTCCGAGGCTGATGGACCGATCGTATCGCGTGCCCGGATCCGGCAGTGCCGGACTGTCGTAAGTAAGCTCTGCAAAAGCCGCATCCCAAACGAGATACGCGCCGGCGTCTGCGGCGAGCTTAATCAACTCGTCCTGTTCTGCCGGTGTCAGTGAAGCTCCGGTTGGGTTGTGAGGAAAGTTGACGACAATCATGCGCGTTTGTGGAGTAATCAGTTGTCGAGCTTCGTCCATATCGGGATGGAACGAGTCTTCGAATCGCAGTTGCCAGCGTTTCAATCTGCACCCGATAGATTCAGCAATCGCGAATAGTTGCTGGTAGGCCGGATCGAGCACGACAACTTCGTCGCCGGGCTCGAGCAACGAGTTCATGATCAAGTAGATCGCTTCGCTCGAACCGTTTGTCGCCATTACGCGTTCGGCTTTGCCGTTGCCAAAACGGTTACCGATAGCAGTGCGCAGGTCCTCAGCACCTAGCGTCCTGCTGTCACGCAGAACGATGCGATCGAGATCGTCCGGTGTGATGTTGAAGAGCTGCCGCACTTCTCCGAAAGAAAAATTCTCAACACCACTACAACTGATGTCGATCTCTGCGGTGAAGTAGTAGTCCCGTAGCCAGTACTCGAGATGAGCGGGTGCTATATCCATGAGCAACGCCTTTCGTTTAGTTTAGTTGTTGTGTGGGTTATGCCTGACTGAGGGCAGAGAGAGCCTGGGCCATGTCTTCGCTGTCAACCTGCTCGAGCTGGCTCTGCACGATCACAAGTGAGAGAGTGGCGATCGTCGGAGCTTCAAACAACGCGCGCAGCGGCACATCAACGTTGAAGTGTTCGCGCAACTGGAAGATCAGGCGCGTGGCCAACAATGAATGGCCGCCGAGATCGAAGAAGTTGTCGCTGATACCAACACGCTCGACTTTCAAAACCTCGGCCCAAATACCGGCGAGCTCTTCCTCGAGCTCCGTTCTCGGCGCCACGAAGTTGTCGTCGGCTTTGCGGCCGGATTGTGAGATCTCGGAGAGACGCACACGATCGACTTTTCCATTCGTTGTGAGTGGCAACGACGGGAGCGGGATGAAATTGTCGGGAACCATGTAATTCGGCGCTCGTCTTCTCATATAGTCGCGCAGTTGCGCGATCCCGTCCGGCGCACTGTTTTCCATCACGACGTATGCCACGAGTTGTTTGTCTGCATCGGCAGCGTCATTCCCGTTTTTATGCTGGTCCAACAAGACTGTCAGCAGACTCTGTTTGTTCGGTGTAAGTTTTGCAAAACGCTCAGTTGTATTCATGAATACCTCAACCTTTCTTAGCCACGAAGGCGCAAGAATCACAAATTATTTGACTGCTTTAACGACGACCATCGAGTCGGCGAACCAGTAATGACAATCATCGGGTGGGTAGAGTGGCCTGCATACCGTGACCTCAAATGATCGGAAGTACTGTTGAATCAGCCGCTGGTGTCTGCGACTTAATGTGTCGATCTCGTTTGTGTACCAGGTGAAGATGCCGCCCGGCCGTAAGACCCGCGCCGCCACGGGGAAGAAATCTTCCGCCATCACGACGTTGTCGATCACCTCACGCAAGTACTCGTCTTCAAACGTCGGCACTGTGTCGAAGAACACGCCGTCCATTGATTCGTCTGCCAACTGGTGGTGAGTATCGTGCCAGCGACCATGAAGGAGGCGGATGTCCCTGCCGGGAAACTGCTTCTTCCATTCATGGAACCGTTTCACTACCTCGTCATTGGCTTCCATGATCGTGTAGGACCTGACGCCATACTTTTGAATGCACGTCGCAGAGAGAGCCATGCCGAAGCCGGCCTCGAGAATGTCGCCATGCGATTCGGTTACGACCTTCGCCATCGCATCCATCAAAGGCAGTTCCCAATCCTGCATCACCTGTTGTCCGGCAATGAACAAGTTGTGTTCGTCGTATTCCGCGTGATGCGCACCCCAGGGCACCGTCTCCAAACGCGGGCGCGCCGAGCCGGCAACAAACCGTCTCGATTGCACGTCGAGGTGTTTTAGATCGGACGCGAATTCATCGAGCGCGCGACGCAGCAGCCAGTTCCTCTGTGCTTCCTTTGGCGGATTGATGAAGTCCTCGTCTTTCAACTTCAGTTGCACGTCGAATTGCGGGAACCTTCTGATGGTGGTGCGCTCGCGGTCTTGATCGAGTTGCAACTCCATTGCAAGCACCGTCTCACTCTCGCCCTCGGTAAGTGCTTCAACCCTTGCGAAGAGCTTTTCGACTTCATCAGCACTCAGGGTTGCGAGTTTGTCTGCGACGACGTTCGGATCCGCAAATATCACGGCGCCATCGACTCCTCGCTTGAACATGCGATTGTGTCCGTTTCCATTGGTGGCGAGGGTAACGACGGCATCCTGGACGAGCGGATGTTGTTTCAAAAGCGCCTCGACGCCATCGGGCTCGATCCTGTAACCACGGATCTTCAGTTGATGATCGGCTCGACCCTGAAACAGCAGATCGCCATTCGCGGAACTGCGGGCGAGGTCGCCGGTTTTATACATCCGCGCGCCGGGAGTTTTGCTGAAAGGATTGGGAATGAATCGTTCGGCGGTTAGAGCGGGACGATTCAGATAGGAACGGGCGAGACATTCGCCTCCGACATAGATCTCCCCCGTAATGCCCGGCGGCACCGGTCGCAGATATGTATCGAGCAAGTAGATCTGAGTATGTGGAAGCGCCTGACCCAGAGGTAGCTCTGTAACGTTTTGACTGGATCGCGGCAGATCATAAACAGTCGACGTGATGGTCGCTTCAGTCAGGCCGTACACGTGAATCAACGGCACGTCAAAGCCCTGCCACGCTGCCAGCCGTTTGCTCGAGACTTTCTCGCCTCCGATGATCACGAAACGCAGTGTTTCGGGCATCTTCGTTGGGCGCGCGGTCAGGATTCTTACCCACTCGTGCCAGTAAGCCGTCGGCAGTTCGATCCCAGTAATCTGTAGCTGTTCGAGCACGCTTCGCAAATCTGTAACGGCGTTCTCGTTAGTCGTGAACACGACAGTTGCTCCGCACAACAACGCCGGGAAGATCTCTTCGAGCGCTACATCGAAACTCGGAGAAGCAAACTGCGCAATGCGATCGCTTCCGCGCAGCCCGATTCGCTCGATGAAGTCGAGGCTGTACTTCGTCAGAGAGTCGTGCGTGATGAGAACGCCGTTTGATTGACCAGTCGAGCCGGACGTGTAGATGGCGTAGGCAAGATTATCCCCAGTCGCCGTAACAGACGGATCGTACACGTTCTCATAACCTATCTCCGCGGCTGAAACTTCAAGGCTGATCACCTTTGCGCCCAGGGTCGGCAGGTCCGCAGGGATAGGATCCTTCGTCAGAAGGATTTCTGCCTTCGCATCCGCAAGCGTAGATGCCAGAGTTTCCGCCGGATACGATGGATCGAGCGGCAAAAATGCAGCTCCGGCTTTCAGTATCGCGAGGAACGCAACCACGAGATCGAACGATGGTTCGAGGTGAACACCAATTAGCATCTCAGGGCGTGCTTCGTGACGTTTTAAGTAGCGGGCTAGTTGATTTGCACGCTGATTCAACTCAGCGTAAGTGTACGTGCGATCATCGACGGCAACCGCGGGCGCTTGAGGCGTGCGCGCGGCCTGCTCTTCGAATAGTTGGTGAACAAGTTTATTTGCATTCATATCAGTGTCTCCCCATCGTCCTAACAGTGATCGAGTTTCGCTGCCAGAGGTTAAAGGCAGCTCGAGTAGGCGCTGTTCCGGAGCTTTGACTATCTCCTCCAGCAGGTTTGCAAAGTGGTCCATCATGCGTTCGACCGTTGTCCTATCGAACAAGTCAGTCGCATAGAGCACCTCGCCGTAGAGGCTGTTTTCGTTTTCAGTCATCATCAAGTCGAGATCGGTGTCTGAAGACACCGCCTGCACTTCGAGTTCAGTGAAATGCAGGCCGCGCGCATCCAACGGCTGGAGTGGCATATTCTGTAAAGTGAACTGAACCTGGTAGAGCGGCGCGTAGTTGAAGCTGCGTTGCGGCTGGAGCATCTCGATGACCTGCTCAAACGGGACGTCCTGATGCTGGTACGCTCCGAGCGTCATCTGTTTCACACGCTGCAATAGTTGGAGAAAAGTCGGATTGCCGCTGAGATCCGCGCGCATCGCCAGCATGTTTATGAAGAACCCAATCAACGGCTCGGTTTCGTCACGGCTACGATTGGCGATAGCGGTGCCGATGACGATATCCGGTTGATTCGTGTAGCGATACAACATCGCGGAAAATCCTGCCAGCAGGAACATGAACAACGTCACTCCTTCACGCTGGTTCAACTTCCTGATTTGTTGGGTAACCTCGTTGTTTATTTCAAACGACACTCTCGCGCCACGGAAACTCGCAGTTTCCGGCCGTGGACGATCCGACGGCAACGCCAACACAGGCGGAGTATTTGCCAGTTGCTTCTTCCAGTACGACAACTGCTCGTCCAACACTTCGCCCTGAAGATTTTCACGCTGCCACACAGCGAAGTCGGCATACTGAATGGGCAGCTCAGGTAACGACACTGGGGCGCCACTCGCGAAAGCATCGTAAAGCGCCGACATTTCGCGCGAGATAATATCTATGGACCAACCGTCGTCGACGATGTGATGCAAGGTGAACAACAACGCATGCTCATTCTCATCAAGCATAACCAGCAGCGCCCGAATGAGTGGACCACGTGTGATATCGAAGGGGCGATGATTCTCGTCGGCGGCAAGCTGTTCCAATCTCGCGCGACGCTCGTGGGGCGGCAGGTCGCTGAGGTCTGTGCTCCGCAAAGACAGGGGAGCGAACGGCTGAATCCGTTGCACCGGATTGCCGCCAACCGTTTCAAAGACCGTGCGAAGGATCTCGTGCCTGCGAATGATCCCGTTGAGACTTTGCTCCAGTGCTTTGCTATCAAGTGGACCATCGATTAGCAGTGCATGAAACGAGTGGTACAAAGGATCGCCCGGGTTTAATTGCTCCATGAACCAGAGACGTTGCTGTGCAAACGAGAGCGGCAAGTCTCGGTCGCGAGGCACGGGCGTGATCGGCGGCAACAACGTCGTGGTGCTTCCTGCCGAAGAATCAATGTGCGTCGCAAACTTCGCGACTGTCGGGTTCTCGAACAATGCATGCAAGGGCAACTCGATGCCCAGTGTTTTTCGCAGACGAGCCATTACCTGGGTCGCGAGTAATGAATGCCCGCCGAGTTCGAAGAAGTTGTCGTGTAAGGAGACTTTCGGTAGTCCGAGAGTTTTGGTCCAGATGTCGGCGACGATCTGCTCGGTGGCCGTGCGTGGCAGTACATATTCTCCCCTGCCGGTGCGGTCCTTCAGATCGGGCAGAGCACGGCGATCGATCTTGCCGCTAATCGTGCGCGGCAGTTTTTCCATGATCACGAATGCCGACGGGACCAGCGAGCTCGGCAATCGCTCGTGTAAGTATTCGCGCAATGAATCGAGCTTGAGTTCGCCGTTGCCGACGACGTACGCGCACAGGAAATTCCCGCCGTTCGTATCCTTGCGATCGATTACGGCCACGTCTTTCACGCCGTTGAAGCTATGCACGGCGCTGTTGATCTCTTCGAGCTCAACTCGCACGCCTCTGATCTTCACCTGCTGGTCCCTGCGTCCGAGCACCTCGACGTTGCCGTCTTCCAACATGCGGCCGAGATCGCCGGTCTTATAGACGATGTCGTTTGGATCGGTATTGAACGGATTCGGGATGAAGACTTCGGCCGTCAGCTCCGGTTGTTTGTAATAACCGTGACTTCGATAAGGCGTGCGTATGTAGATTTCCCCGATTGTGCCCGGCGGACAGGCGCGTCCATCTTCATCGACAATCAAAGCGCGTGCGCCGGGCATCGGCTTGCCCACCGGCACTGATCGGCGTTTATCGTCGTCCGGTTGCACCTCATAGACAAACTTCGCCATCGTCGTCTCGGACGTGCCGTAGAGGTTGATCAGCTTCACGCGATCGCCGAAGACTTCCCTCCACTTGCCGATGTCTGACGGCAAAAGTGCTTCACCCGCGAGCAGCACGTACCTGAGCGCACGAAAGTGATCCGGGTTCAGCTCTTCGTTGAGGATGGCGCGGAACAACGTCGGCACACAATGGATTAGAGTGATCGACTCCCTGTCGATCCATGAGACGAGCTCTTTAACGTCAGAAACGATCTCGCTGTGTTCGGGTATGCAGATCGTCCCGCCTGCACAAAGGGGCACGAAGATGTCGCGTAACGATCCGTCAAACGTGAGCGGCAACAGTTGACTGACGCGATCTTGTTTGCCGATACCGAGTGTTTCGATCTGCCAGCGAATGAAGTGGTCTATGCCTTTCAGTCTGCCCGCGATGCTCTTCGGGCGGCCAGTGGAGCCGGAAGTGAAATAGATGTAACAGAAGTCGTCAGGCGCTGAGGGCTCGGCTGTCTTTGATACGTTATCAAGGCCGAGCTGGCCCAACCCTCCGTACTCGTCGAGGTTGATCACTTTGGCCTGAGAGATTCCATTGAGTCGCTGCATGAAGTTCGTTTCGGTTATGAACAAGTCGGGATTGACTTCCCTGACCATCATTTCCAACCGCAGATCCGGAAGCAGCGGATCGAATGGAACAAAAACAGCGCCGGCTTTCAGCGCTGCGAGGATGGAAGTGATCGCATCGACCCTGTTGTCGAGGAGAATGGCTACGATACTTTCCTTCTGCGCGCCGCTGGAGAGCAGCAGTTGGGCCAACTTATCAGTGCGTTGCTGTAGCTCGTGATAGGGAAGGCGCGTGTCGCCACAGGAGATGGCTAACTGCTCAGGCATGTTCTGGGCGATCCGGTCAAACCAGTATTGTACCGGTTCATGCTTCATATCCATTTGCCTCCACCACTTGCCGCGCGATGATTGCTAGTGGATCTAGACAACCGTAACCGCGTTGCTGCGGGTCTGAAGGTGCGAACTGCTTTGCCAGGAGGTGGATCTCGGAGCAGGCCGCGATGAATGAATCCACGCGATGCCGAACGAGGAGCGTTTCGACAAACAAACGCGCTTCGAGCAGATTGCGATTGCGTTTCACTTCATAGATCAGATCGTGCATCTGTCGTTGTTCGTCATCGGATGGAAACACGAAGTAGTTCCCTGCTTGTTCCCAACCTCGGTGCCGTTGCAGCAACTCGAGCTTGATAGTGCCGGTTGAGCTGATCACGAGGTGCTTTTTCTTGAGCGACTCGACTGACGAAAAGATAACGTCGGTGAGTGAGATAATTCGTTTTTGCAACACGCTCGGTAATGCCGGGAGAAGGTAATGAATCGTCATGCAGCAGATGACGACTCGCGACGCGCCCATGTCGCAAAGTATTTCCAACGATTGGATCAACCTGTCGAGTATTGGTTGCGTCTCACCACGCAGGAACGCTTCAGTTCGATCGGGGAATGCGGGATCCGAGTACATCACCACGACCGGCCCGTCCTGTTCGTGACGACAAACCTCACCGCTGAGCTCATAGACAGTTTTCACAAACTCCGCCGACGCGAGCCCACCCATACCACCCAAAACACCGAGCACCGGTCTTCCCATTCTTGTGCCTTTTACGATTTGCTTCTCGACGTTTTCTATCCACAGATTTCACAGATTTTTGTACATCTGTGTAATCTGTCGATGAGTCAGGGCTTTACTCAAAGTTCTGAATCCCACCCACGGCAGTGGGTGGTTCGGTTCAGATCTTTTCTACACGCCTCGCTCGAACTCAAATGTAATCCCACCCACGGCAGTGGGTGGATACTTCAGATCCTTTAGAAAGAATTTGAACCATCCACCAACTACTGTTGGTGGGATTCAAAGGCCACTTTTTTAAGTTACGTCTAGAAAGCATCCGAATGATCCACCCACTGCCGTGGGTGGGATTAGGACTTTGCGGCAACGCTGATTCAGTTGAGATTTGGAAGCTCGAACATATCCAGGAAAATGCTGAACGTGAGCACGACGATCAGGAGGTCGTCTTCGAATGGGAGATTCAGGTTGAAATCGCTCTGCGTGTATTCCGCTCGCAACCGATCGATGACGTCGGGATTGAAGTAGCCTTGTCGCTTGATTCGCTCGTGCGAGACCATGTCGTTAATCCATTCGATGCCCTGCTGCAACAAGTAAGGACTGCCCGGCGCGTGAAAGCCAAACTTTTCGCGCTTCACAATCTCAGGCGGAAGCAGATCCCTCGCGACACGCTTCAGAATGTACTTCTCGATGTAGTTGTGAAGCTTGAGATCGGGCGGAATCCGTGTTGAAAACTCCACCAGATCGATATCGAGAAACGGATAACGACCTTCAACTGAATTGGCGAGCGTCATTCGATCGCCGTGATCCGAGATCAGGTGATCCGAGAGGCGTAACTTGAAGTCGAGATACGAACGCTGGTGAACCGGATGCCTGCCGCGCAGACGTTCTTTATTGATCAGGTCGTGTTTAAGACAATCGAATTCACTACCCATTTCGTTCATGCGCCGGGAGTACAACGTCTGCTTCACTTCCCGCAGTGCGTGATGGTGCTTTTCGTAAAAGAAGTCCTTATCGCCCCAGAGTCTTTCTCGTAACTCGTCTTCAAGCACTGTTTCGAGGTCGTAGCCCTTCGACTCCCGATCGCGAAACCTGTCAAAGCGATAGCCAACATAGCCGGCGAACAGCTCATCAGCGCCTTCACCAGTCAGGACCACTTTGACACCCGCATTCTTTGCGGCAGCCGAGAGCGCCATCGAACACGTGTTATAGCTTTCACGCACAGGACACTCGCAGTGGTAGATCATGTGCGACAATCGCTCGACGATCTCTGACCAGTCAAACATGATCTCGTTGTGGATCGAGCGAGTAAACTCGGACATCAGCTTCTGATGTTTTGTTTCCGAGATGTGCTCGTCTGTGAAGCCGATCGAAAACGAATGGCGTCTCGTGCCTGGAGCGACGCGGCTAATCAACGCTCCGATCAATGAAGAGTCTAATCCGCCGCTGAGATAAAAACCCACCGGCACATCGGATTGCAGTCGATACTCGACAGATCGGGTCAAAAGCTCCTTCAACTCCTCGACGTACTCGTCTTCAGACTTCGCAATGGAGCCGGCCCTGAGCAGTGGATAATCCAGATCCCAGTACTCCCTGACTGCAATCTCGCCGTTCTCGATAATGATGTAGTGTCCACTCTTTAAACTCTGAATGCCTTTGAACATCGTGCGCGGACTCACGAGTCCCGGAAACGACAGTGTTTGGTCCAACCCGGTCAGATCAACTGCTCGTTCCACCTGCGGATGTTCGAGGATGGCTTTGATCTCCGAGGCGAAGATGAAAAGGCCGTTGACGTTCGCGTAATAGAGAGGGTTGATGCCGAATTGATCTCGGGCCAGAAAGAGCCGGCGGTTTTTGCGATCGTAAATCACGAAGGCAAACTGGCCGTTGAGCTTGTTGAGGAAGTCGATGCCATGCTCTTCATAAAGATGAAGCAGGACTTCAACATCGGAGTTGGTTCGGAAAGTATGGCCCTTCTGCATCAATCCTTTTCTCAACTCGAGATGGTTAAAGATCTCGCCGTTGCACATCAACACCACCGAACCGTCTTCGTTGTAGATCGGCTGGTCGCCACTCTCCAGATCGATAATGCTCAAACGCCTGAAGCCCAGTGCAACGTAGTAATCAACGAAATATCCGGCAGAGTCAGGACCACGATGAAACAGCTTGTCGGTCATGCGCCGCAACAGCCGTCGATCAGGCTTGCGCTCGTAACGCGTATCAATAAAACCTACAAGTCCACACATTGGATTTCGTTGTGCCTTTTTCTACGCACAGAGCGGCCAGTGCTCGTAGCGGCAGCAAGCTACTTGCATCACGTCACGCTCGACCAGTATCGGATCCTGCAAGGGCGAATGAATTCCTTCCGCGTGGCGACGCTCGCTCACTTTGTCTTCGTGAAACTGGCATGTCTCGCGATCGAACTTCAGGTTACCGAAAGACAGAAAACGCACTGCGCCTTCAACGTCGCGCATCGTCATCACCTCACCGCGATTGTGTACACTTGGGGAGAATGGAATATCGATTAAGCCTTTTGCGAACCCGGTCACCACTCCCTGCGCGACATCACCGTGCCCGCACAAGATGACGCTTTCGAGAATCGACTCGACCTCACGCCGGATGACGGCGCATTCTTCCGCAATACGCGCCTCATCGATCTGACATTCAGCCGCGGCTGCGATTCCACCGTGAATCAGCTCGATGCCGGTGAGGTTGTCAGTGAGTGTGGGAATGCGAAACGCTTCGACCGGAGTCTTGCCAATCATGCGAGTGGCGCCCGAGCGTGCTGCCGTGATCGCGGAGTTTCGAATCAGCTCGTCGGCGCGGTCCTGGCATGGGGGAAATGCAGCCATGTACTGGTGAAACACAGTGTTGACCTGCACGTCTTTGTAACCCATGTTTGCGAGAATCTCGTTCGTCATCTGGTCCATCATGCGAATCGCGGCGATGTCCTGCGGGCGATGGCCCTGCTCGGCATATCCAAGACTGACGCACTTCACACCCTGTCTTACCGCGAGCAGTGTTTCGAGAATATTTGTGACGATCGCGATGCACGGCGGTATCAACGTCGCCGTTAAGGTGCCGAAGAATTCGCGATCGAGCACGATGCCGAAGTGGTTGTGATAAAGACCGGTGAGGTAATCGACGTATTGCCAGTTTCGAATCGACTCGGCGAGCGGATAGTCTTTGTAATACGGAATGTTGTAGCAGATCGCGCCGCCCTCGAACGAAGTTACACCGCCCGCATACGAGATCTCCGCGAGCAGACGCGGATCGCGCGTGCTGTGACGCGTCTGCAGTGGCACGTGGATCTGCTGCGCGATTCTTCGCAAACCGGTGACGCCGTGATTGACTACCGGAAAACCATTCAGCGTCGACGTGCCGAGCACGCGGCTTTCGCGAATAGCCTCTTCCGCGCCGATGTAGTTGTTGTTTCGCGTCAGCGAGTCGACTTGATACGAGAGCACTCTTGCGCCTGCTCGCTTGAAGTTCTTGAAGAGTTTGATCTGTTCGCCGATCATTGCGACGCCGGAACGTGGTTGGACCAGCATTTGACCCCGTCCCATCCGCGTGTGTGCCTGAATACGCGGGAACGAAGGTTGCCGCAGAAGAAACTGCGCATTGCTGGCGAGGCCGCGCGCGCCATTACCAGTCTTCCATTGTTCGAGCACTTCGCGACGCGATGATTCAAACGTCTCGATATCAAGCAACGTGTCTGAGGCCGTACCCGACAAGGACTTCTGTGACGGCAACAATTGTTGCCAGAGCGCCGGATATTTCGCGACTGCCTTGGCGCCGTTTAAATCCTGCGCGAGGACGTTCAGCACGGTTTCCAGCTCGATGAAGTTGAGGAAGACGCGATTGAAACCCATCTCGAGATAATCGCGTTCGGAGCCATTGTTCGATCCGAGGTTCCCGCCGAGATACCAGAACGTGCCGTTTGTCTCAAACTCTTTTCTCAACGAAGGGAAGTCGCGGAGGTAATAACGCGCATGACCGTCCATGCTCGATATCATCACGAGGTTTGCCATGCTGGCCATTTGAAAAAAGTCAGCCAGCGTGTTTTGCGTACCCAGATAGCGAACCTGGTAACCGTGCGACGAGAGGGACTGGCGCAGAATCGTCAGGCCGACTGAATGTGAATCGCCGCCGATGCCGCCCAGAAGGATCGTATGGCCTTTCATTTTGTTTTAACTCTTGTGACTTTTGGTGGGTTAGATTGAGGCTTCTTCGAGATCAGCGTTGAAATCGTCGAGCATGAGTTCGCTTTCGACCGGAGCGAGGATCTCAACAGCCGAGAGTGGCCGGTCGAAACCTGCCGCCATATTTTCCAGCAACGACTGAAACTGCCGCACCAACAGTTTGATAGTGGCGTGATCGATTCGCAGATCGTCGTAAAGCACACGCACAGCTACCTGTGTGACGGCGCCGACTAAGACTGTGAGTGGATAATTGGTCTTTTCAATGGATGCATCAATCGAAACTTCCACGTTATGCACATCCAGGGCCGGCACGGGAAAATTCTCAAACGTGAAGAGACTCTCGATGAGAGCTTCTCCGTGTGAGAGGTCACTCCACTGCTGCACGTTTGCCAACGGACTGTATTCGTATTTCTGCATTTCAAGCTGTTGCATTTGGATCTCCTCCAACCAGGAAGAGAGCAAATCGCCGGGACGTACGCGGATGCGCATCGGCAACGTGTTGACGAAGAGACCAACCATTCTTTCAACCCCGTCCAGATCCGGTGGACGACCTGACATGACTACGCCAAAGACCACATCTCGCTGGCCGCTGTAGCGACTCAGAAGCAACGCCCATGCTCCCATGACGATCGTGTTGATCGTCACGCTATTTAGTCGTCCGAGTGAAAGCAGTGTGGCGGTTGTTTCCTCTGAAAGTTCGAACTCTTGTTCACTGTAACCGGTTTCCTGATCGGGCACGCCGCCAGGTTCTGCGAGGACTGAGGTGGGAACGGTGAAATCCTCGAGCATTCGTCGCCAGAATTCTTCCGCCTCGAGAAGATTTTGTTGCATCAGCCAGGCGATATATTCGCGATAAGGTCGGGTTGGCTCGAGTTGCAACTCACGCCCTTCGCAGTAAGCTTCGTAAAGTGTAAAAGCTTCGTTGACTACCAGCGCCTGGGACCATCCGTCGACGATGATGTGGTGCTGACTCAGGACGAGGTGATGAGAATTATCGTCAACCTGGAATAGAGCGAGGCGCAGCAACGGTGCTTTATTGAGCTGGAATCCACGCCTGCTATCCGCTGCAAGGTAGGTGTTGAGTCGCTCCTGTTGTTCGAATGAAGACAACCCGCGCCAATCTTCAAGTTGAAATGGCAGCGTTACGTGTCGTTGGACCACCTGCAATGGCTTCTCTACGTTCTTCCAGACGAAGGCAGTGCGAAATGAGGGATATCGATCGATGATCCTTTGCCAGGCTCGCTGGATGGCGGCGACATCTACGTTACGCGTTTTGCAGCTTAACTGCATGACGTAGGCGCCTTCTTCCGGCCGATAGAGGCTATGGAAGAGCAGGCCCTCCTGAAGCGGCGACAACGGGTAGACGTCTTCGATATTCCTCGCGCTCATCTAGGCTATTTCAAAACGTAGTTGAGCAAACCTACGTAGTTCATGTTTTCGAGTTTTCTGAATAGTGCTTTAGAGCTTGGACAAAAAGTACTAAATCCCACCCACGGCAGTGGGTGGTTCATTTCAGATGTTTTCTACCGAAACTTAGACAACGGCGTTGGAATCCCACCAACTGGAGTTGGTGGATTGTTCAAGTCTGCTCTAAGAGAGGATTTGAAGTATCCACCCACTGCCGTGGGTGGGATTAGGGTGCGGTTTCATGATGTCTATGTAGAAAGGACCTGAACGTACCACCCACTGCCGTGGGTGGGATTATCGTACGGTTTCATGATGTGTCTGTAGAAAGGACCTGAACTGTACCACCCACTCCCGTGGGTGGGATTATGGTGCGGTTCATGATGTGTCTGTAGAAAGGACCTGAACTGTACCACCCACTGCCGTGGGTGGTATTTGGACTTTGTGCAAGGCCGTGCTTTTGAGCTTTGCCTCAAAATCCAATCATTCCTGGATACAGCCAGTACAGGGAGCGCTCTTTGCTCCGGCTTCGCCGCCCGATGTGAGGCAAGGCTTTGCCTTGCCGTCAGGCTTCTAAAAAATATGGTTGGGGCTGTGCCCCAGAACTTACTCAATCTCAGTGAGGGCGAGGTCGAGGTCGGCCTGGTTGAGATTTATCAGTGGAAAGTCGGAGGGCGTGAAACCACCTGCTTCCGGCGACTGGCAATGTCTTACCAATTCGCGCAGGGCTTCGATGTATTCATTGCTGACGTCTTCAATCGTTGCCGCAGCATGCAAATGCTCGTTGTAAGTGAACTGCACCGTCAGCTTGCCTCCCGCAACTGCCGCGGTCACCTCCAGCGCATAGCGTTGTCGCCCGCGCTCACTCCGCTGCGGTCCGGTCGGTTCTGCTGCTCCGTCAAATAGTGAATCCGTATCCAACACCTGGTCCATCTGGCCCAGGTAGTTAAAACTCAACTCCACCGGACCAGCGCCTTGCAACTCGGTCTCATCACTCAAGTAGCGCAACACCCCGTAGCCGATTCCTCCGCCAGGTATGCGGCGCAACTGTTCTTTCACCTGCTTCAAGGCGTCGCCCGGCGTATCCGCGTCTTCGATCTCCAGGACCACCGGGTACAGGCTCGTAAACCAACCAACCGCGCGCGAAAGATCCAGGTCGTCGGAAAATTCTTCGCGACCGTGGCCCTCCATTTCCACCGCCACACGCTTCTCGCCACTCCATTTTCCAATCGCTTCCACGAGGGCCGTCAGTAGCGCATCGTTGATCTGTGTATGGTACGCGGCAGGAACTTCCTGCAACAGCGCGCGCGTCTCATCCGGTTCGAGCTGGCGCACAATGCTCCGGCTCGAGCCGATCGTTCTCTCTGCGCCTTCGTGATCGAGAGGCAATGGAAGCCGTGCTGCTTTGCGCATGACCTCAGACCAGTAGGCCAACTCATCACGCACTTCCGGCCGTCCCGCATACTCTGTCAGTCGTTCACTCCACTGGCCATATGAAGTTGTTTTCAAGCCAAAACTCACTTGCTCACCCCGCTGATCCTGCTCTATTCCGCGCTTGAGATCGTCGAGCAGTATCTGCCACGACACTCCGTCGACCGCGAGGTGATGTATCACTATCAATAAGCGCTGACCGCCAATGGGCATCCCGATCAAGGCGACTCGCATTAGTGGTCCAGCTTCGAGATTCAAGCCTCGCTGCAACTCGGTGGCCCTGGTTTCGAGAAGATCGCCATCGATCTCTTCCACACGTACTTGCTGCGCCGCTTCGACGCCGCCATAAAACTGCCGCCACTCCCCAGTGACATCGTCGCGCTTGAATCTCAACCGTAACGCATCGTGATGCAGCACGAGTTGCTCGACAACACGCTGCAACACGTCAGCCTTAATAGGTCGTTTCACCTCCAGCAGCACCGACTGGTTGAAGTGATGCGGCTCGACCACTTGCTGCTCGAAGAAGGAACGTTGAATCGGAGTCAGAGGAACCTGGCCCGTGGCAAGACCCTGTAACGCCGTCGTGGACGCAGCAGCGGGAACGGCGACTTGCGCGAGGTCAGCAATCGTCTGGTGACGAAAGATGAGTTTAGGAGAAAGTTTCAGACCTGCCTGATTTGCGCGTGCGACGATCTGGATCGCGAGAATCGAATCACCGCCGAGTTCGAAGAAGCTGTCGTGAATGCCGAGCTGCTTGCGACCGAGCACTTGCTGCCATATGTCCGCGAGCGTCTGTTCGATCGCAGTGCGCGGAGCCGTGTAAACACCGGGCGAATGGACCAGCACTCCATCGGGAGCAGGCAATGACCCACGGTCTATCTTGCCGTTAGGCAAACGTGGCAATTCTTCCAGCAGCACGAATACGGATGGAACCATGTAGTCAGGCAGCCGCTGCGCGAGTGCCCGGCGCAGATCCTGAACCGACAAAAGCTTATTGGCCGGCAGAATATAAGCGACGAGACGCTGGTGACCCGACTCATCGTTACGCGGAACGACAACAGCCGCGTTGACGTCCGGGTACTCACTCAGCGCCGTCTCGATCTCTCCGAGCTCGAGACGAAGGCCGTGCAGCTTCACCTGATTATCGATACGCCCGAGGAACTCGATCGAGCCGTCAGCGAGGTAGCGTGCAAGGTCGCCGGTCTTATAGAACCGCGCCCCTGGTTCATCACTGAACGGATTAGCAACGAACTTCTCCGCCGTCAGTCCAGGTTGCCCGTGATAGCCCCGCGCCAATCCCACGCCGGCGATGTGCAGTTCGCCTGCGACTCCGGCGGGTACCGGCTCATAGTTTCGATCGAGTATGTAGATTTGTGTGTTCGCAATCGGTTTTCCGATCGGCACTATCTTGCGCCCGCTCGTTCGCTCGCAGGCCCAGTATGTGACGTCAATCGCCGCCTCTGTTGGACCATACAGATTGTGCAGCTCCGCGCCGAGTCGAGCGAAGAATCGTTCCTGTAATTCAAAGGGAAGCGCTTCGCCGCTGCACATCACCTTCCGTAAACTCTCGAGTTGCTCCAGCCCCGGCTCTTCTAAAAACAACTGCAACATGGCCGGCACGAAATGGAGGATAGTGATGTGCTCTTGTGCAATGATGCGCCGCAGATAGTCGGGATTCTGATGACCTCCCGGCTCGGCCATCACGAGGCGCGCGCCCGTCAACAATGGCCAGAAAAACTCCCACACTGAAACGTCGAAGCTAAATGGAGTTTTTTGCAGGATCCGATCCGCTACGGTGAGATGATAGGCATCCTGCATCCAGAGCAAGCGATTGCAAACGCCGCGGTGAGTGTTCATCACTCCTTTGGGTTGGCCGGTCGAACCAGACGTGTAGATGATGTAAGCAAGATTCTCACTATCTATCGTCACCGCAAGGTTGGCGCCACTTTCCTGCTCGGCCCAGGATTCATCCAGGCTGAGCACTTCTCCCACACTCCCCGCCACTTCTCTCGCGAACTGCTGCGACCGCCGCTCCGTCAGCACCACATTCAGAGCCGCATCCCGCACCATGTACTCGAGTCGCGCGAGTGGATAACTCGGATCGAGTGGCACATAAGCCGCGCCCGCTTTAATTATCCCGAACAGCCCCACCACCATCTCGATCCCGCGCTCCAGCAGCAGTCCCACTCGACCCTCTGGTCCAACTCCCAACTCCTGCAAGTGTCGCGCGACACGGTTCGCTCGCTCATTCAACTCTTTGTAAGTTACTTGCTGCTCACCACTCACTACCGCGATCGCCGCAGGGTCACGCTCAACCTGTCGCTCGAATAACTCGACGAGCGTCACCTCGGTTTCATAGTCAACCGCTGTCTCATTCCACTCCCGCAACAACTGTCGCCGTTCACCGTCACTCAGCAGCGACAGCCTCGATACTCGCTGCTGCGGTGCTTCCACAACGCTGCGCAGCAACTCTTCATAGTGGCCCAACATCCGGCTGATGCTCGTCTCATCGAATAAGGCAGTGTTGTATTGCATCGCACAGCGTAGTTGCCCTTCGATCTCTCCAGCCGTCACCGTCAAGTCGAACGGCGCCGTGAGGTTCTCGGTTGTCACGCCACCAATTTCCAGCCCAGCCAACTCTAGCTTACTCGGCTCGGCATCATCCCAAATGAACATCACCTGGAAGAGCGGGTTGTAACTCAGATCGCGCGCGAGCTTCAGTTCGTCTACCAGCAGTTCGAAAGGCAAGTCCTGATGTGTATACGCTCCGAGTGCTCGCTGCCGTAGCCGTTCGAGGTGTGTTACGAAGCTCGGGTCGTCCGCGAAGTCTGAACTCAGCACGAGGGTATTGACGAAGAAACCGATCAACGATTCCGTTTCAGCCGTTCGATTCGCCACCGGTATGCCAGTCAGAATCCTGGCTTGCTGTGCATATCGGTGCAGCAGTGTGTGAAAGCCCGCTAACATTGTCATGAACAATGTCGCGCCGGTTTGCCTGCCCAACTCCTTGAGCGCCGGGCCGAGTGATTCCGAGAACACCCGAATGCATCTCGCTCCGTCGAAGGTCTGCACTGATGGCCGCGGTCTATCGGTAGGCAATGCGAGGAGGGGAGCTTCAGCGAGTTGCTCTTTCCAATATTTTAGTTTCTCCTCTAATCGCGCGCCGTCCAGCCAGTCTCGCTGCCAATGTGCGAAGTCGGCATATTGAATCGTCAACTCGGGCAGCGGCGAGCTTTGACCCCGCGAAAATGCTTCGTACAACGCCGCCAGTTCACTGATAAGCACGTCCAGCGACCAGGCGTCACTGATGATGTGGTGCATCGCCGCCAGGAGTACGTGCTCGCGCTCAGTGATTCGCAGCAAAGTCGTACGCAGCAATGGACCATGCGACAAGTCGAACGGCGCCATGACGTGTTGCGTAGCGAGGTTCAGCGTGCATGATTGCTGGTCCGTGTGATTCAGACCTTGAAGATCTATCGTGGGCAATGGAGGTTCGAAAGCTGGACCAACCACTTGCACAGGTTGTCCGTCGACTGTGACAAAAGTAGTTCGTAGTACTTCGTGACGGCGAATGATTTCACTGAATGCCTGCTTCAATCCCGCGAGGTTGAGCGGCCCCGACAGACGAAGAGCGGATGGAATGTGATAGGAAGCATTGGCCGGGGTGAGTTGGTCCAGGAACCACAGGCGCTGCTGCGAAAACGAGAGTGGGGAATGATCTCCCTCCGCGCGACGAGGAATTTCCCGGGCCTTGCTTCCCTTGCTGCTCTTCTTCGCTTTCAGCTGCTGCGAAAGTCTCGCTAGCTGTTCCGGCGAGAGAGTAGCGATACGGCTGGAAACTTCACTCATCAAAAATTACCCTCGAGCCGCTTGCGCGCTGTCCCATTGAGTCAACAACGCCTGGGCTTCTCTGCTCGTAGTCAGATCGAGTTCCAGGATGCGTCGATCCGGATCTTCGACTATTCCTTGCAACAAGGTCTGAAAATGATTTGTCATGCGCTCGATCGTGACCTCATCGAATAAGTCAGACGAATAGATGACATAACCGAGCAGAAGTCCGGTTCCGCTCTCCAGCATGATGAAGTTGAAATCAGTGTCCGTTGAGTCAGGCTCCGCGTCGAGCGCCTCGAACCTCAAACCCTGCGTCTCCAGTCGTTTCGACGGCGCATTCTGCAAAGTAAACTCAACTTGATAGACCGGCGAACGGTTGAGACTGCGCTGCGGCTGGAGTATTTCCATGATCTGCTCGAACGGCACGTCCTGATGCTGGTAAGCGGCAAGCGTCATCTGTTTCACACGCTCCAGCAATTCACGAAAACTCGGATTGCCACTCATGTCTGTGCGCAGGACCAGCATGTTTACAAAGAAGCCGATCAACGGTTCTGTTTCCGCTCGATTACGATTAGCGATGGCAGTGCCTACGACGATGTCCGATTGATATGTGTACCGGTAGAGCAGCACGTCGAATGCTGCCAGCAAGAGCATGAAGAGTGTTACTCCTTCATGCCGGCTCAACGTGTAGAGACTTTCCGAAAGCTCCTGCGACAGTCCGAAGTGAAACTTAGCGCCACGAAACGTTGCGATCTCCGGACGCGGACGATCGCTCGGCAACTCGAGCACAGGCGGCGCGCCCGCCAGTTGTTGCTTCCAGTACGATAACTCCTGGTCCAACCTGTCTCCCTGCAGATGCTCTCGCTGCCACACTGCGAAATCACCATACTGAACTGTCAGGTCAGCCAGCGGCGTGGGATTTCCGGCGGCGAATGCTTCATAGAGCGCGGAGACTTCGCGGCAGAGTATGCCGAGTGACCAGCCATCACTGACGATGTGATGCATCGTCAGTTGGACCAGGTGTTCTTCCTCATCCATGCGACTCACACTGGCACGGATTATCGGGCCTCTTGAAAGATCGAAGGAACGTTCCACGTCGGCCCGGGCCAGTCGTTGCTGTACGGCTTCGGCCTTTGTCTTCGGAAGCGCACTCAAATCTGTCACGAGGAACGTGACTGGTTGTTCTGCAAGAACTACCTGCGACGGCCATCCTTCAACTTCCGGAAAGATCGTACGCAGCGTCTCATGACGGTTAATGATCTCGTTGATTGCCTGTTCCAGCGCCGGCACGTTCAAAGGCCCGGTCACGCGCAGGACCGTACAACAGTTGTAGGCAGGATTGTCCGGATTCAAACGATCCAGATACCACAATCGTTGCTGAGCAAAAGACAGCGGTAAGTGACCATTGCGGGCAACCTGCGTTATCGAGTCGGTGGGAAGTTCGCTTGTTTGCTTAGCTGCTTCGATCTGGCCGGCAAATTCAGCGACAGTCGGCGATTCAAATATTTTATGAAGTGGAATCTCTACGTGAAGCACTTCGCGCACCCGCGCCATCACCTGCGTCGCCAGCAACGAATGTCCACCCAGGTCGAAGAAGTTCGCCTCCCGGCCAACTCCCTTTACACTAAGCACCGCCCCCCAAATGTCCGCCACCTTCTGCTCCACTTGGGTCAGCGGCGCGCCACCGTCGCCCGCGTTACGCTCCGCGGCTGCTGCCAACGCGCGCAACTCCTGTTGGTCCACCTTTCCATGCGTCGTCAGCGGCAGCCGCTCGAGCAACACTACGTGGCTGGGCACCATGTACGCGGGCAACTGCGCTTGCAACGATGCACGTACCTGTTCGGCGTTCAAACTCTCTGCTCCCACCACATATGCAACCAGGGCCGCTTCTCCCTGCCCATTTGCATCGAGCGTTACGACCGCCTCGCGCACCTCCGCTAACCGCAGCAGCGTCGCTTCCACTTCGCCTAACTCAATTCGGTAGCCTCGTACTTTGACTTGCCGATCGCGCCGTCCGACAAACTCCAGGGTTTCAACTGTGTGAGCACGCACGAGGTCACCAGTGCGATACAAACGCGCGCCGGCGTCACCGCCAAAGGGATCGGGCACAAAGCGTTCTTTCCAGCACATTGGGATCCTAAGCTTAGAATTCCACGTGGACAAGTTGTCGCGGCCGCTTCTATAGTGTCACCTAAATACTAGTGACTCCAGCGTAACTGGACTGGCCACAGTTAGGCCGCAAATGTAATCACACTGGCTCACCTTCGGGTGGGCCTTTCTGCGTTCGCGAGTGGACCCGATAAGCTCATGGAGCGGCGTAACCGTCGCACAGGAAGGACAGAGAAAGCGCGGATCTGGGAAGTGACGGACAGAACGGTCAGGACCTGGATTGGGGAGGCGGTTGCCGCCGCTGCTGCTGACGGTGTGACGTTCTCTGTTCCGGTCACACCACATACGTTCCGCCATTCCTATGCGATGCACATGCTGTATGCCGGTATACCGCTGAAAGTTCTGCAAAGCCTGATGGGACATAAGTCCATCAGTTCAACGGAAGTCTACACGAAGGTTTTTGCGCTGGATGTGGCTGCCCGGCACCGGGTGCAGTTTGCGATGCCGGAGTCTGATGCGGTTGCGATGCTGAAACAATTATCCTGAGAATAAATGCCTTGGCCTTTATATGGAAATGTGGAACTGAGTGGATATGCTGTTTTTGTCTGTTAAACAGAGAAGCTGGCTGTTATCCACTGAGAAGCGAACGAAACAGTCGGGAAAATCTCCCATTATCGTAGAGATCCGCATTATTAATCTCAGGAGCCTGTGTAGCGTTTATAGGAAGTAGTGTTCTGTCATGATGCCTGCAAGCGGTAACGAAAACGATTTGAATATGCCTTCAGGAACAATAGAAATCTTCGTGCGGTGTTACGTTGAAGTGGAGCGGATTATGTCAGCAATGGACAGAACAACCTAATGAACACAGAACCATGATGTGGTCTGTCCTTTTACAGCCAGTAGTGCTCGCCGCAGTCGAGCGACAGGGCGAAGCCCTCGGCTGGTTGCCCTCGCCGCTGGGCTGGCGGCCGTCTATGGCCCTGCAAACGCGCCAGAAACGCCGTCGAAGCCGTGTGCGAGACACCGCGGCCGGCCGCCGGCGTTGTGGATACCTCGCGGAAAACTTGGCCCTCACTGACAGATGAGGGGCGGACGTTGACACTTGAGGGGCCGACTCACCCGGCGCGGCGTTGACAGATGAGGGGCAGGCTCGATTTCGGCCGGCGACGTGGAGCTGGCCAGCCTCGCAAATCGGCGAAAACGCCTGATTTTACGCGAGTTTCCCACAGATGATGTGGACAAGCCTGGGGATAAGTGCCCTGCGGTATTGACACTTGAGGGGCGCGACTACTGACAGATGAGGGGCGCGATCCTTGACACTTGAGGGGCAGAGTGCTGACAGATGAGGGGCGCACCTATTGACATTTGAGGGGCTGTCCACAGGCAGAAAATCCAGCATTTGCAAGGGTTTCCGCCCGTTTTTCGGCCACCGCTAACCTGTCTTTTAACCTGCTTTTAAACCAATATTTATAAACCTTGTTTTTAACCAGGGCTGCGCCCTGTGCGCGTGACCGCGCACGCCGAAGGGGGGTGCCCCCCCTTCTCGAACCCTCCCGGTCGAGTGAGCGAGGAAGCACCAGGGAACAGCACTTATATATTCTGCTTACACACGATGCCTGAAAAAACTTCCCTTGGGGTTATCCACTTATCCACGGGGATATTTTTATAATTATTTTTTTTATAGTTTTTAGATCTTCTTTTTTAGAGCGCCTTGTAGGCCTTTATCCATGCTGGTTCTAGAGAAGGTGTTGTGACAAATTGCCCTTTCAGTGTGACAAATCACCCTCAAATGACAGTCCTGTCTGTGACAAATTGCCCTTAACCCTGTGACAAATTGCCCTCAGAAGAAGCTGTTTTTTCACAAAGTTATCCCTGCTTATTGACTCTTTTTTATTTAGTGTGACAATCTAAAAACTTGTCACACTTCACATGGATCTGTCATGGCGGAAACAGCGGTTATCAATCACAAGAAACGTAAAAATAGCCCGCGAATCGTCCAGTCAAACGACCTCACTGAGGCGGCATATAGTCTCTCCCGGGATCAAAAACGTATGCTGTATCTGTTCGTTGACCAGATCAGAAAATCTGATGGCACCCTACAGGAACATGACGGTATCTGCGAGATCCATGTTGCTAAATATGCTGAAATATTCGGATTGACCTCTGCGGAAGCCAGTAAGGATATACGGCAGGCATTGAAGAGTTTCGCGGGGAAGGAAGTGGTTTTTTATCGCCCTGAAGAGGATGCCGGCGATGAAAAAGGCTATGAATCTTTTCCTTGGTTTATCAAACGTGCGCACAGTCCATCCAGAGGGCTTTACAGTGTACATATCAACCCATATCTCATTCCCTTCTTTATCGGGTTACAGAACCGGTTTACGCAGTTTCGGCTTAGTGAAACAAAAGAAATCACCAATCCGTATGCCATGCGTTTATACGAATCCCTGTGTCAGTATCGTAAGCCGGATGGCTCAGGCATCGTCTCTCTGAAAATCGACTGGATCATAGAGCGTTACCAGCTGCCTCAAAGTTACCAGCGTATGCCTGACTTCCGCCGCCGCTTCCTGCAGGTCTGTGTTAATGAGATCAACAGCAGAACTCCAATGCGCCTCTCATACATTGAGAAAAAGAAAGGCCGCCAGACGACTCATATCGTATTTTCCTTCCGCGATATCACTTCCATGACGACAGGATAGTCTGAGGGTTATCTGTCACAGATTTGAGGGTGGTTCGTCACATTTGTTCTGACCTACTGAGGGTAATTTGTCACAGTTTTGCTGTTTCCTTCAGCCTGCATGGATTTTCTCATACTTTTTGAACTGTAATTTTTAAGGAAGCCAAATTTGAGGGCAGTTTGTCACAGTTGATTTCCTTCTCTTTCCCTTCGTCATGTGACTTGATATCGGGGGTTAGTTCGTCATCATTGATGAGGGTTGATTATCACAGTTTATTACTCTGAATTGGCTATCCGCGTGTGTACCTCTACCTGGAGTTTTTCCCACGGTGGATATTTCTTCTTGCGCTGAGCGTAAGAGCTATCTGACAGAACAGTTCTTCTTTGCTTCCTCGCCAGTTCGCTCGCTATGCTCGGTTACACGGCTGCGGCGAGCGCTAGTGATAATAAGTGACTGAGGTATGTGCTCTTCTTATCTCCTTTTGTAGTGTTGCTCTTATTTTAAACAACTTTGCGGTTTTTTGATGACTTTGCGATTTTGTTGTTGCTTTGCAGTAAATTGCAAGATTTAATAAAAAAACGCAAAGCAATGATTAAAGGATGTTCAGAATGAAACTCATGGAAACACTTAACCAGTGCATAAACGCTGGTCATGAAATGACGAAGGCTATCGCCATTGCACAGTTTAATGATGACAGCCCGGAAGCGAGGAAAATAACCCGGCGCTGGAGAATAGGTGAAGCAGCGGATTTAGTTGGGGTTTCTTCTCAGGCTATCAGAGATGCCGAGAAAGCAGGGCGACTACCGCACCCGGATATGGAAATTCGAGGACGGGTTGAGCAACGTGTTGGTTATACAATTGAACAAATTAATCATATGCGTGATGTGTTTGGTACGCGATTGCGACGTGCTGAAGACGTATTTCCACCGGTGATCGGGGTTGCTGCCCATAAAGGAGGCGTTTACAAAACCTCAGTTTCTGTTCATCTTGCTCAGGATCTGGCTCTGAAGGGGCTACGTGTTTTGCTCGTGGAAGGTAACGACCCCCAGGGAACAGCCTCAATGTATCACGGATGGGTACCAGATCTTCATATTCATGCAGAAGACACTCTCCTGCCTTTCTATCTTGGGGAAAAGGACGATGTCACTTATGCAATAAAGCCCACTTGCTGGCCGGGGCTTGACATTATTCCTTCCTGTCTGGCTCTGCACCGTATTGAAACTGAGTTAATGGGCAAATTTGATGAAGGTAAACTGCCCACCGATCCACACCTGATGCTCCGACTGGCCATTGAAACTGTTGCTCATGACTATGATGTCATAGTTATTGACAGCGCGCCTAACCTGGGTATCGGCACGATTAATGTCGTATGTGCTGCTGATGTGCTGATTGTTCCCACGCCTGCTGAGTTGTTTGACTACACCTCCGCACTGCAGTTTTTCGATATGCTTCGTGATCTGCTCAAGAACGTTGATCTTAAAGGGTTCGAGCCTGATGTACGTATTTTGCTTACCAAATACAGCAATAGTAATGGCTCTCAGTCCCCGTGGATGGAGGAGCAAATTCGGGATGCCTGGGGAAGCATGGTTCTAAAAAATGTTGTACGTGAAACGGATGAAGTTGGTAAAGGTCAGATCCGGATGAGAACTGTTTTTGAACAGGCCATTGATCAACGCTCTTCAACTGGTGCCTGGAGAAATGCTCTTTCTATTTGGGAACCTGTCTGCAATGAAATTTTCGATCGTCTGATTAAACCACGCTGGGAGATTAGATAATGAAGCGTGCGCCTGTTATTCCAAAACATACGCTCAATACTCAACCGGTTGAAGATACTTCGTTATCGACACCAGCTGCCCCGATGGTGGATTCGTTAATTGCGCGCGTAGGAGTAATGGCTCGCGGTAATGCCATTACTTTGCCTGTATGTGGTCGGGATGTGAAGTTTACTCTTGAAGTGCTCCGGGGTGATAGTGTTGAGAAGACCTCTCGGGTATGGTCAGGTAATGAACGTGACCAGGAGCTGCTTACTGAGGACGCACTGGATGATCTCATCCCTTCTTTTCTACTGACTGGTCAACAGACACCGGCGTTCGGTCGAAGAGTATCTGGTGTCATAGAAATTGCCGATGGGAGTCGCCGTCGTAAAGCTGCTGCACTTACCGAAAGTGATTATCGTGTTCTGGTTGGCGAGCTGGATGATGAGCAGATGGCTGCATTATCCAGATTGGGTAACGATTATCGCCCAACAAGTGCTTATGAACGTGGTCAGCGTTATGCAAGCCGATTGCAGAATGAATTTGCTGGAAATATTTCTGCGCTGGCTGATGCGGAAAATATTTCACGTAAGATTATTACCCGCTGTATCAACACCGCCAAATTGCCTAAATCAGTTGTTGCTCTTTTTTCTCACCCCGGTGAACTATCTGCCCGGTCAGGTGATGCACTTCAAAAAGCCTTTACAGATAAAGAGGAATTACTTAAGCAGCAGGCATCTAACCTTCATGAGCAGAAAAAAGCTGGGGTGATATTTGAAGCTGAAGAAGTTATCACTCTTTTAACTTCTGTGCTTAAAACGTCATCTGCATCAAGAACTAGTTTAAGCTCACGACATCAGTTTGCTCCTGGAGCGACAGTATTGTATAAGGGCGATAAAATGGTGCTTAACCTGGACAGGTCTCGTGTTCCAACTGAGTGTATAGAGAAAATTGAGGCCATTCTTAAGGAACTTGAAAAGCCAGCACCCTGATGCGACCACGTTTTAGTCTACGTTTATCTGTCTTTACTTAATGTCCTTTGTTACAGGCCAGAAAGCATAACTGGCCTGAATATTCTCTCTCGGCCGCCGCCGCCTTTTCCTCAATCGCTCTTCGTTCGTCTGGAAGGCAGTACACCTTGATAGGTGGGCTGCCCTTCCTGGTTGGCTTGGTTTCATCAGCCATCCGCTTGCCCTCATCTGTTACGCCGGCGGTAGCCGGCCAGCCTCGCAGAGCAGGATTCCCGTTGAGCACCGCCAGGTGCGAATAAGGGACAGTGAAGAAGGAACACCCGCTCGCGGGTGGGCCTACTTCACCTATCCTGCCCGGCTGACGCCGTTGGATACACCAAGGAAAGTCTACACGAACCCTTTGGCAAAATCCTGTATATCGTGCGAAAAAGGATGGATATACCGAAAAAATCGCTATAATGACCCCGAAGCAGGGTTATGCAGCGGAAAAGATCCGTCGACCTGCAGCTCACGGTAACTGATGCCGTATTTGCAGTACCAGCGTACGGCCCACAGAATGATGTCACGCTGAAAATGCCGGCCTTTGAATGGGTTCATGTGCAGCTCCATCAGCAAAAGGGGATGATAAGTTTATCACCACCGACTATTTGCAACAGTGCCGTTGATCGTGCTATGATCGACTGATGTCATCAGCGGTGGAGTGCAATGTCGTGCAATACGAATGGCGAAAAGCCGAGCTCATCGGTCAGCTTCTCAACCTTGGGGTTACCCCCGGCGGTGTGCTGCTGGTCCACAGCTCCTTCCGTAGCGTCCGGCCCCTCGAAGATGGGCCACTTGGACTGATCGAGGCCCTGCGTGCTGCGCTGGGTCCGGGAGGGACGCTCGTCATGCCCTCGTGGTCAGGTCTGGACGACGAGCCGTTCGATCCTGCCACGTCGCCCGTTACACCGGACCTTGGAGTTGTCTCTGACACATTCTGGCGCCTGCCAAATGTAAAGCGCAGCGCCCATCCATTTGCCTTTGCGGCAGCGGGGCCACAGGCAGAGCAGATCATCTCTGATCCATTGCCCCTGCCACCTCACTCGCCTGCAAGCCCGGTCGCCCGTGTCCATGAACTCGATGGGCAGGTACTTCTCCTCGGCGTGGGACACGATGCCAACACGACGCTGCATCTTGCCGAGTTGATGGCAAAGGTTCCCTATGGGGTGCCGAGACACTGCACCATTCTTCAGGATGGCAAGTTGGTACGCGTCGATTATCTCGAGAATGACCACTGCTGTGAGCGCTTTGCCTTGGCGGACAGGTGGCTCAAGGAGAAGAGCCTTCAGAAGGAAGGTCCAGTCGGTCATGCCTTTGCTCGGTTGATCCGCTCCCGCGACATTGTGGCGACAGCCCTGGGTCAACTGGGCCGAGATCCGTTGATCTTCCTGCATCCGCCAGAGGCGGGATGCGAAGAATGCGATGCCGCTCGCCAGTGGCTGAGCTCATGAGCGGAGAACGAGATGACGTTGGAGGGGCAAGGTCGCGCTGATTGCTGGGGCAACACGTGGAGCGGATCGGGGATTGTCTTTCTTCAGCTCGCTGATGATATGCTGACGCTCAATGCCGTTTGGCCTCCGACTAACGAAAATCCCGCATTTGGACGGCTGATCCGATTGGCACGGCGGACGGCGAATGGCGGAGCAGACGCTCGTCCGGGGGCAATGAGATATGAAAAAGCCTGAACTCACCGCGACGTCCCGAAGGCGTGGCGCGGCTTCCCCGTGCCGGAGCAATCGCCCTGGGTGGGTTACACGACGCCCCTCTATGGCCCGTACTGACGGACACACCGAAGCCCCGGCGGCAACCCTCAGCGGATGCCCCGGGGCTTCACGTTTTCCCAGGTCAGAAGCGGTTTTCGGGAGTAGTGCCCCAACTGGGGTAACCTTTGAGTTCTCTCAGTTGGGGGCGTAGGGTCGCCGACATGACACAAGGGGTTGTGACCGGGGTGGACACGTACGCGGGTGCTTACGACCGTCAGTCGCGCGAGCGCGAGAATTCGAGCGCAGCAAGCCCAGCGACACAGCGTAGCGCCAACGAAGACAAGGCGGCCGACCTTCAGCGCGAAGTCGAGCGCGACGGGGGCCGGTTCAGGTTCGTCGGGCATTTCAGCGAAGCGCCGGGCACGTCGGCGTTCGGGACGGCGGAGCGCCCGGAGTTCGAACGCATCCTGAACGAATGCCGCGCCGGGCGGCTCAACATGATCATTGTCTATGACGTGTCGCGCTTCTCGCGCCTGAAGGTCATGGACGCGATTCCGATTGTCTCGGAATTGCTCGCCCTGGGCGTGACGATTGTTTCCACTCAGGAAGGCGTCTTCCGGCAGGGAAACGTCATGGACCTGATTCACCTGATTATGCGGCTCGACGCGTCGCACAAAGAATCTTCGCTGAAGTCGGCGAAGATTCTCGACACGAAGAACCTTCAGCGCGAATTGGGCGGGTACGTCGGCGGGAAGGCGCCTTACGGCTTCGAGCTTGTTTCGGAGACGAAGGAGATCACGCGCAACGGCCGAATGGTCAATGTCGTCATCAACAAGCTTGCGCACTCGACCACTCCCCTTACCGGACCCTTCGAGTTCGAGCCCGACGTAATCCGGTGGTGGTGGCGTGAGATCAAGACGCACAAACACCTTCCCTTCAAGCCGGGCAGTCAAGCCGCCATTCACCCGGGCAGCATCACGGGGCTTTGTAAGCGCATGGACGCTGACGCCGTGCCGACCCGGGGCGAGACGATTGGGAAGAAGACCGCTTCAAGCGCCTGGGACCCGGCAACCGTTATGCGAATCCTTCGGGACCCGCGTATTGCGGGCTTCGCCGCTGAGGTGATCTACAAGAAGAAGCCGGACGGCACGCCGACCACGAAGATTGAGGGTTACCGCATTCAGCGCGACCCGATCACGCTCCGGCCGGTCGAGCTTGATTGCGGACCGATCATCGAGCCCGCTGAGTGGTATGAGCTTCAGGCGTGGTTGGACGGCAGGGGGCGCGGCAAGGGGCTTTCCCGGGGGCAAGCCATTCTGTCCGCCATGGACAAGCTGTACTGCGAGTGTGGCGCCGTCATGACTTCGAAGCGCGGGGAAGAATCGATCAAGGACTCTTACCGCTGCCGTCGCCGGAAGGTGGTCGACCCGTCCGCACCTGGGCAGCACGAAGGCACGTGCAACGTCAGCATGGCGGCACTCGACAAGTTCGTTGCGGAACGCATCTTCAACAAGATCAGGCACGCCGAAGGCGACGAAGAGACGTTGGCGCTTCTGTGGGAAGCCGCCCGACGCTTCGGCAAGCTCACTGAGGCGCCTGAGAAGAGCGGCGAACGGGCGAACCTTGTTGCGGAGCGCGCCGACGCCCTGAACGCCCTTGAAGAGCTGTACGAAGACCGCGCGGCAGGCGCGTACGACGGACCCGTTGGCAGGAAGCACTTCCGGAAGCAACAGGCAGCGCTGACGCTCCGGCAGCAAGGGGCGGAAGAGCGGCTTGCCGAACTTGAAGCCGCCGAAGCCCCGAAGCTTCCCCTTGACCAATGGTTCCCCGAAGACGCCGACGCTGACCCGACCGGCCCTAAGTCGTGGTGGGGGCGCGCGTCAGTAGACGACAAGCGCGTGTTCGTCGGGCTCTTCGTAGACAAGATCGTTGTCACGAAGTCGACTACGGGCAGGGGGCAGGGAACGCCCATCGAGAAGCGCGCTTCGATCACGTGGGCGAAGCCGCCGACCGACGACGACGAAGACGACGCCCAGGACGGCACGGAAGACGTAGCGGCGTAGCGAGACACCCGGGAAGCCTGTTAGGCGCTGAGACGGGCGCACAGCGGGCTTCCTGGGGCAGCGGGAAGGGTCGGCCGGTCCCCCGGTCGGCCCATTTCTCTTGTCTCGGTTTAGTTAGTTAGCCTAAGTAACAGTGACTCCGTCACCACAGCACAGCGGGGCGAGCCGTTGACCTGGGGGAAGTGATGCTGTGACGGAATGACTCGAAACACACATTCCTAATGACTTCTCATTGGGTAATCCAGACTTCACGCCACTTCATCACAGCGTCACCCGGGCGCCCTTCGCTGTGACCCCGAATCAGGTTGCCGACAACCTTCATATAGGTAGAGGGGTTTACGCGCCACGCATCAAGCACCGCTAAGGAACGGCGTCGAGCGCTACCCACTCAGGCCGGTCACTCCCCTGATCTCTCCCAGGGTTGAGCGACCGGCGTTGCCTCCCTAGCTCAGTTCGGTTAGAGCGCCTGTTTCGTAATCAGGGGGTCGGCGGTTCGAATCCGTCGGGGGGCTCAATGAGCGGATACACAATCGCTTGGCTCGCATGGCTTGCCGCGTTCGGCGTCATTGAGGGTCGAGCGCTCTTCAATAAGAAGCCGGGCGACACGCTGAGCGAACACGTCTGGTCATGGTTCGCCACGCAAAGCGGCAGTACAGGCAAGCCTTCGGGTTGGGTGCGTGCTCGACGCTTTGCGCTACTGGCCTTCATGGGTTGGCTCACTGCCCACTTCATGACGGGCGGTCGCTTCTAGCGCTGCCGCGCCCAGCCTACTCACGTGAGTAGGTAGGGGGGTGTCGACGGATAGGGGGGTGTCCCCGGAAGGGGGGGGGGGGTGCCCTATGCGTACCCGGTGTCTCGACTGTAGGGACTGGGCTACTCATGGTGGGCGCTGTGCTCAGCACCACGCCACCTATCAGGCACAGCGCAGTGTGAAGAGCCATGCGAAGCGGCGTGCTGCTATCGCCCGTGGGAACAACGCTGCGGCGAAGATGCGTCGTGCTATCCGTAAGGCAGTGGGCGCGCACTGTGCTACCTGCCTGGGTTGGTACCACTAGAAAGCTTCTCGAGCGGATCGATCCTGCAGGAATTCCCGGGCATAACTGTTCCACTTGTATCGTCGGTCTGATAATCAGACTGGGACCACGGTCCCACTCGTATCGTCGGTCTGATTATTAGTCTGGGACCACGGTCCCACTCGTATCGTCGGTCTGATTATTAGTCTGGGACCACGGTCCCACTCGTATCGTCGGTCTGAT
>JADMIO011306018.1_pt1 | contig 57478 bp, 61 predicted proteins | sample 8958161 | NCBI WGS metagenome assembly JADMIO01 (sample SAMN16585339, study PRJNA669376) | soil metagenome | isolation source: Crop rotation soil | place: USA: Cullars Rotation, Alabama | collected 2011 | reverse complement strand
GGGGATGGTTCGCTGGCTCATCTGGCTTGGAGTGGCGGCGGCCCTTGGCTTCCTTGCCCTACTCTACGGCCCCTCTACCTATGCATGGCTCGAGTCTGAAGCGATCCTCGATCGGCGATACACACTGCCTCGCAGCCTCGTCGTCGCAGATTCGACGCGCGCCGGAATTGAACGCGGAGCACGGTTGATGCGGCTGGCGGGCTGCACCGGATGTCATGTGCCGCAGCTGACCGGAACCCTGATGGGCGATCCGGTTCACATCTACGCCAGCAACCTACGTGCATTGACCCGTGACTATTCCGATGAGGATTTCGATCGCGCTATCCGGCGCGGCTTGCGGCCGGATGCCAGCAGCCTATGGGTCATGCCGTCGCGCGCGTATGTCTATGTGCGCGATGCAGATATTGCCGCAATCCTCGGCTATCTCCGCGCTTTGCGGCCGCGAGGCCGTCCGACGCCGCCGCCGGAATTCGATGCGTCTGCACGTGAAAAAATAGCTCGCGGCGAGCTGCTGCCGGCCGTCGATCTTGCACAGGCGCAAATGCCTGCCGTGGATATAGGACCGCACTACAGCGGCGGCCGTTATCTCGCCATGGTCGCGTGTGGCGTTTGTCATGGCACCGAAATGAACGGCTCGCCGGATGGGGGCGCGCCCGATCTCCGAGTGATCCGGCGCTACACGCGGCACCAATTCTTCAACCTGATGCGCAAAGGCTGGAGCGCAAGCGGAAAGCGGCTCAAGGTGATGTCACCATTGGCCAAACAGCGCTTTCACATTCTGATGGATTGGGAGATCGATCCGCTTTACGGCTATCTTACCGCACGCGCGAATGCGCCGACCATGGATCAGATTTCCGGCGCGATCCGTTAGAGAGAAGCATGCCATCGCATCCTGTCATCCGCCTCAAGGCACGCGAAGGCCGGCGCGCTCTTGCCGGGGCGCCGTGGATTTTTTCAAACGAGATCGTGATGGACGCGCGCGTGAAGTCGCTGGCACCCGGATCGCTCGTGAATGCGCAGGCGAGCGATGGCCGGCCGCTTGGCACGGGCTATTTCAATCCCAAGAGCTTGATTGCCGTGCGGCTGTTGGACCCTGTTGCCGATACGCAAATCGGCGATGCGTTCTTCGCCTCGCATTTCGCCCGCGCCCTGTCGCGAAGGGCCGCCTTGTACCCAGAGCACTACTATCGTCTCGTGCATGCGGAAGGCGACGGGCTGCCGGGGCTTACCATCGACCGCTTCGATGATGTCTGCGTCGCGCAGGTCACCACGGCCGGCATGGAAGCGCTCACCGAGGCCATGCTTGATGCCTTGGACGAAGTGGTCGCGCCGAAGCAGGTGATCCTGCGCAACGATACCCCGTCGCGGGTGCTCGAAGGTCTTGACCAATATGTGCGTCCCGCGCGCGGCGACGCGCCGACCCGGGTCACAGTGCTGGAGAACGGCATTCGCTACTTCGCCGATCCCGCGGCCGGTCAAAAGACGGGCTGGTATTTCGATCAGCGCGACAACCGCACCTTCATGGCGAACCTCGCGCGCGGACAGACAGTGCTCGACTGCTATTGTCACACTGGCGCCTTTGCCGTGCTTGCAGCCAAATCCGGCGCGAAGGAAGTCGTCGGAATAGACTCGTCCGCATCCGCGCTGTCTCTCGCGAGCGAAGCCGCGAACGCGAATGGCGTCGGCAGTACGTGCAAGTTCGTGAAGGCGGAGGTGTTGGAAGAGCTGGAGCGGCTAGTGGGCGCCAAGCAGGCCTTCGACATCGTCATCGCCGACCCGCCCCCGTTCGTGAAATCACGTAGGGATCTGGAAGCGGGCGCTCGCGCCTATCGCAAGCTCGCCCGACTTGCTGCGTCAGTCACGGCCGCCAACGGCTATCTGCTGCTGGCCTCCTGCTCGCACAACATGCCGCGTGAGCGCTTCCAGCAGGAGTGCGCCATCGGCATCGCGCGGGCCGGCCGCCGTGCCGCGCTGGTTCGGGATGCCGGCGCTGGCCCCGACCACCCCGTCCATCCCATGCTGCCGGAAACCGCTTACCTGAAGGCGCTGGTCTACGCCCTCGACTAGATCGCCACCTGCGCGCCCAATTCCACCACCCGGTTCGGCGGCAGGCAGAAGAATTTGGCGGGCGACAACGCGTTGGACGCCAGCCACATGTAGAGCGCGATACGCCAACTCGGCAGCGTGGGCTTCGATGAAGGCACCAATGTTTCGCGGCCCAAAAAGAATGTCGACATGTCCACGTCCAGCGCCAGGCCATGTGCGCGGGCGTATTCGAGCGCACGCGGCACATCCGGTGTTTCAAAGAAGCCGAATCGAACCTTCACTTCGTAAAAGCCTTTGCCGAGTTTTTGCACTTCGACGCGATTGCGGTCGCGCAGGAACGGCTTGTCTTCGAACGCCACGTTCATCAACACCACGCGCTCATGCAGCACGTGATAGTGCTTTATGCTGTGCAGAAGGGCACCCGGCGTAAGATCGCTGCGGATGGTCATAAAAATGGCGGTGCCGGAGATGCGCTGCGACATCTTTTCGGCTCGCGTCAGCAAGAGCTCGATGGGCAGCGCGCCTTCGCGGATCTTTTCGAGATGCGCGCGGCGGCCAAGGCGCCAGGTGTCCATCACGATGAAAACGGCGACCGCGATACCGATTGGCAGAAGGGTAGCCTTGCCGCTTCCGCTAAATGGCGATTTGGGTGCCGAGCTCCACCACACGGTTGGGTGGCAGGCGGAAGAATTTGGCCGGCGACAGCGCGTTTGCGACCAGCAGAATGTAAATCCGTGTGCGCCAGCGACTAAAGATCGAGCGTTCGGCAAGCACCAGGGTTTCGTGGCCGATAAAGAATGTCGCGGTGTCCACATCGAGTGCAAGGCCGAAACGCCGCGCGTCCTCCAATGCTCTGGGAACATCCGGCGATTCGAAAAAGCCGCAATGAATGGTGATCGTGAAAAATCCTTTGCCATGCTTCTTCACCTCGATTCTGTTTTCAGGACGAACCAAGGGGACATCGTCCACGGCAACGTGGCAGATGATCACGCGCTCATGCAGCACCTTGTTGTGCTTGAGATTGTGGAGGAGCGCACCGGGAACCGAATCGCCACGCGGCGCAAGGAACACCGCGGTTCCTGCGACGCGCATCGGGTTCTTGTCGGCGCGCGCGAGCAGCAGATCGAGCGGCATGGATTCGGAGCGCACTTTTTCGAGGTGCGCGCGGCGGCCTATGCTCCAGGTTTCCATGATAAAGAAGACCCATGCGGCAATGAGCAGTGGCAGCCAGCCGCCCTCTACGATCTTGAGCGAATTCGCGCTTAAGAAAACAAGATCGATGAACCCCAGCACACCGAACACGGCAATGGCGAGCTTGATGCCCCATTGCCAGCGCTTTGCCGCGACGATCGAGACATTGAACGTATCAATCACCATTACGCCGGAAACGGCGATGCCGTAGGCCGCCGTCAGATTGTCCGAGGTCCGGAAAATCAACACGATCAGCACCACGCCCACCAGCAGGAACCAGTTCATGCGCGGTACATAGATCTGGCCGTACTCTGTCGCCGAGGTGTGACGGATTTCCATGCGCGGCAGGCGCCCCAGCTGCACCGCCTGCTGGGTGATGGAGAAGACGCCGGAGATCACCGCCTGTGAGGCGATCACCGTGGCGACCGTGGCGAGAGCCACCATTGGATAATGCGCCCAATGCGGCACCAATCCGAAAAACAGAAATGAGGTCGGATCCCCCGGGCCACCTATGGCGTGTGGGTCGCGAAGCACGGAAGCGGCTTGACCAAAATAGCTCAACACCAGCGCGGGAAGCACGACACTAAACCACGCGTACCGGATGGGAACGCGTCCGAAATGACCCATGTCCGCATACAGCGCCTCGCAGCCCGTTACCGAGAGCACCACAAGGCCGAGAGTGACAAACGCCGTCGTGGGCTCGCGAATGAACAGGCTGATCCCGTAGTAAGGGTTCAGGCCCCACAGCACTGCGGGCGTGTGAACGATGGAAATAGCTCCCAGCGCGGCGATGACGGTCAGCCACAACACCATGATAGGGCCGAACAGCCGGCCAATCTGCGTGGTGCCGCGCGACTGCAGCACGAACAACCCCACCAAGATGATCAACGCCAGTGGCAGGACAAACGGTTGGAAGCTCTTGCTACCGACGCCCAATCCTTCCACCGCACTGAGCACGGAGACCGCCGGCGTCAGCATGCCGTCGCCGTAGAACAAGGCCAGGCCGATCAATGCGGCGATACCGATGGTGCTCTTCAGCCGGCGGCTGATGCCCTGCGAACGATGTGCCAGTGCAGCCAACGCGAGGCTTCCCCCTTCGCCGTCGTTGTCGGCGCGCATGATCAGGCTGACGTATTTGATGGTGACGACGAAGATCAGCGACCAGAAGATGAGCGAGGCGCAGCCCAAGGCGGCGACCTGAGCGGGCAAGCCAGCACTCGCCGCCTGGACAGATTGGCGCATCGCATAGAGCGGACTGGTGCCGATATCGCCGAACACGACGCCGAGCGCGCCCAACGTCAGGGCGGCGGTACGCCGGCGGCTATGCCCCGCCGCAGCGGCGTCAGCAGCATGCTGCGCCTGGGCGGCTTCGTTCTTCCGCTCGGTTTCGAAAACATCCGAGCCAATGGAATTTGGGCGGGTCACGGCCGAAGGGTCATGCAGAGACGCAAGGCTGGTCTGCTGTATATCCGCGAGCAAGAACGCTGTTTTCGAGGGCGCGGACCTTATGCCCGCCCGCCGGAAACGCAAGAGGAGCAGGATGGCCGCTAGTAGCGATAAAACGCTTGACTCTGGCTAGTCATTGCTGGCGACACGTTGCTCGCTGTCGGTCGCGCGGCCCGGCCCTATGAAACCGCGCGCGAGATAGGTGCGGGCGCCGAGCGTGCCGGTGCGTATGTTCCACACGCGCACTTCGCTCCAATCGTTGTCAGGGCTCACATCGATCACGGGATTGCTCCAATAGATCCTGCCGTCGCCAAACCAGTTGGCGTGATCAACACGGATCTGGCGCGATGAATCGATTGCCGTGACCACGGCCACGTGCCCGCGATGAGGCCCGGCGTAGCCCGTGAGCACGAGCACAGCCCCAACCTGCGGCTCACTGGAGCGTGGATAACGGCCCTCCGCCAGTCCCCACCATGAACCGGCATCGCCGTGCAGGTCGATTCCGGAATGTGCGCGCGCAAATGGAACGCATTGCAGGGGCTGATCCGGCGTCTCCACCCGGGCCTCTGCATCTTTCCAGGAATGTACATCAGCGGACCGGTAGAGCGGCTCGCCCAAATCGGTAGAAGGAGAATAGTCCGGATCGCTCGCACATGCGGTGAGCAAAAGCGAAAAAGCGGCCGCCGCCACAAACCGAAGAGACCCCACCATCACAGCCCCATCACGCTGGCTCTAGCGGCAAAGGCCGCAAGGATGAGCGTAGGAGACGCGGTTCAAGGCGGCGTTAGGTACACCTGCGCAATTTGAATATCTAAAATTTTAGGAATTACTCGGAGGCTGGCACGTTCCGGGCCGGGACCTGCAGCGCCGATGTCCAGCCCATCCCCCCGACAGACAACAGGCCCGCCGCCGCGAAGACAAAGAACGGCGCGCTCCAGGACTGCTCCGCCAAGGCGAAGAGCGGCAACAGCAGCCCCGCCGCGATTTCCGGACTGCCACGCCAGCCACCGGCATAGGCGGCGCCGGCTTTCGGTGTGCGATTGAACACCATCTCGCGCCCAAAGAACGCCTCGTATGTGGCTCGGGCGTTCGACAGCACAAGCCCGCTGGGAAAGAGAATTGCCAGCAATACGGAGCGCAGGAAGCTTGGTTCGCGCTGACGTCCTAGCATCACTTGCCCGAGTGACAGGTAGCCAAGGCTGGCGCACAAGCCGAGCACGGTCACGAGAATGCCAAGGTCGGCGACCGCCTTCTCATACACCACGCCCATGTACATCAACGTCAGGCTGATGATCACGCTCGAGGCCGCAAAGGTGTAGAACCCGAACTGACAAATTTGAAGTGTGACGGCGGCCTTCTTCCACCAGGGCCACGCGCTTTTCCAGATTTCCGGAATAAGTTTGCGCGCCACCTGAGCGTGGCCCTTCGTCCAGCGCGCCTGCTGTGCACGCCATGCGGCCGCCGTGTCCGGCAGTTCTCCGGGCACTTCCAGATTGGAGACCATGGCGCCACGCCACCCTTTGAGGGCGCAGCGAATGGAGAGATCGAGATCTTCGGTCAGCGTATCGCCGGTCCAACCGCCGCCATTGTCGACGGCTGCCCTCGACCACACGCCCGCTGTGCCATTGAACGAGATCGGCAAGCCAAGACGGAAACGTGCCTCCTGCTCAACGGCAAAATGGCCGTCGAGCAGCGCGCCCTGCGCGGTGGTCAGCCAGTTGGCATCCCGGTTGGCGTGGCCCCAGCGCGCCTGCACAAAAGCAAGACCGGAGTCCGCCACGAGCACGGGAACCGTGCGGCGCAGGAAATCCGAAGGCGGCACAAAGTCCGCGTCGAAGATTGCCACGTAAGGCGCGTCGGAATAATTCAGCCCATAGGCGAGATTGCCAGCCTTGAACCCCGTGCGCACGCCGCGCCGCAGAATTTGCAAATTGACACCGTCCGGCACGACGTCGCGAACGGCTTGCGCCAGGGCTTCGTGGTTTTCTGCCCGGCCATCGTCGAGCAGCTGGATCGCCAAACGGTCGCGGGGCCAGTCCAGACGCGCGGCGGCGGCCGCTACGCGAACAGCCAATGTTCCTTCATCGCAAACGGGAAGCTGAACAAGCACATGCGGCAACATCTCGTCGGCAACGGGGACGCTTCGAAGTCGCCTGCCAGGCAAAAGGTACCGCGCGAGCGCCAGTGTCCCCAGCTGTGCCGAGAACAGCGCCAGAATAATAAGGACGCATCCCAGGATCGTTTGCAGGATCAAAGAGAAGCCGGACATGCGATCGGGACCCACCGGTTGTGCCGCCGTTTCCCGGGCGGCCCGCCTTTGAAACGCGGGAGTAGCAATTGTGACACGGGCGAATTTGAGGGGTCACGAGTCCTTTCGCAAGCCCTTGACGGAGCTAATCCAGTGTGCGCCGGAAGCGCAACAGGGCCACCGAGCCGACAACGAACAGAAAGAGAATGATGGGCCACATCTCCGGCCAGATTTCCGGAAAGGCATTTCCTTTCAGCAGAACGCCGCGAACGATACGGAGGAAGTGGGTGGCGGGAAGGATTTCGCCGAGATCTTGCGCCCAGCTCGGCATGCCCTTGAACGGGAACGCGAAGCCGGACAGCAGAATGGACGGCAGAAGAAAGAATACCATCATCTGCATGGCCTGCAGCTGATTCCGGGCGACGGTCGAGAAGGTGTAGCCCACCGCAAGATTGGCGGTGATGTAGATGGCAAGACCGATCGCAAGCAGCCCAAGCGAACCCAGCATCGGGACGCCGAAAACAAACCTCGCCACCAGCAGGATGATGGTGCTTTGTATCGAGCCGATTAGGATGTTGGGTGAAATCTTGCCTAGCATGATTTCCAGCGGCGTTGCCGGCATGGCGAGAAGATTTTCGTAGGTGCCTCGTTCGCGCTCGCGGGTCAGCGCGAGGCAGGTGATCAGCACCATCGTCATGGTGAGGATCACGGCGAGCAGCCCGGGCACAATATTATACTGCGTGTTGGATTCCGGGTTGTAGAGCAGATGCGTCACAAGCTGGAACGGTGGCGGGCCTTGCGAGCGTGCCTTCAGCGGCCCGACGAGATCGTCGCGCAGTGCGGTGGTTGCTAAGGTATTGAAAGTTGCCAACGCATAGGAACCCGCGGCTGGATCCGTGGCATCGGTTTCGATTACAAGAGCCGGCTGGTCGCCACGCACGATGTCGCGAGTAAAATTCACGGGAATTTCCACCACGAAGGTGACGCGGCCTTCGTCCAGCAGCCGCCTCGCTACTTTCGGTGAATTCGTTTGCTGAACAATCTGGAAATAGGTGGAATTGGCCAGCGCGGCCACGACAGAGCGGCCGAATTTGCCGGGATCGTTTATCGAAAGTGCGGTCGGCAGATTCTTGGGATTCAGGTTGATGGCGAAGCCAAATAGAAAGAGCTGAAGCACAGGCACCCCGACGATCATCGCCGCCGTCAGGCGGTCCCGGCGTATCTGGAGCAGTTCCTTGGCCAAGACCGCGACGAAGCGTCTGAAAGAAAAGGCGCGCATCAGTGCGCTCTTTCCTGCAGCTGAATGAAGACGTCTTCGAGGCTCGGCTGCGCCTCCTCAATTTGAAGTTTTGCATCGCTGCGATACTTGTGGAGCGCATGTTCCAGAGCGTCGCGATCATACCCGCTCACATGCAGCATGGCGCCAAAGAAAGCGACGTATTCGATGCCGGGTTCCTTGCGCAGTGCTTCGGCCAGATGGCGGACGTTTCCTCCGGCGGCGACGAAGGTGATGAGACCAGACTGTGCGATGACCTCCTGCACGGTGCCGCGGGCGATCAACTTGCCGTTCAGGATGTAGACGATGCGATCGCAGCGTTCGGCTTCGTCCATGTAATGCGTGCTGACGAGTACGGTCAGCCCCTGCTCGCTGAGGGTGTGTATCTGCTCCCAGAAATCGCGGCGCGCCTGCGGGTCGACGCCGGCCGTCGGTTCATCGAGCAGCAGCAGCTTCGGTTCATGCAGGATGCAGGCGCCGAGCGCCATGCGCTGCTTCCAGCCGCCGGAAAGTTCACCGGCCAGTTGATTTTGCCGCTGCTCCAGTCCTAGCCGGTTCAACATAGAATCGACCCGGTCGCGGCGGTTGTCGAGTTGATAGACGCGCGCAACAAACTCCAGATTTTCGCGGATCGAGAGATCTTCCCAGAAGCTGAAGCGCTGCGTCATGTAGCCGACATTGCGCTTGATCGCTTCGGCCTGCGTGCGCACATCGTAGCCAATGCAGGTGCCTTGGCCGTCATCGGGACGTAGCAAGCCACACAGCATGCGAATGGTGGTCGTTTTGCCGGAGCCGTTCGGCCCCAAGAATCCCCAGACTTCGCCTTCCGGCACGGCAATATCGACATGATCGACGGCGAGTTTCGGGCCGAAGCGCTTTGTCAGCCCATGCACATCGATGGCGAGTGGATGCGCCATGTCACAACGATCGCACTTCCACCGGCTGCCCGGGATGCAGCGGCAATCCACCGGTCGCGCGTGCTTCCAGCTTGAAAACTAGCTTTTCACGATTCCCGACACTGAAGATAACCGGCGGCGTGAATTCTTCCTGTTGCGCAATGAAGGTGATGGTCGCCGTCAGCGGCTTGCAGCCGTCGCAGGTGATGCGGACCTTCTGACCGAGGCGCACGCGAGAAAATTCCGGCTCCGGCACGAAGAAACGGACGTAGATGTTTTTCGGCGGCAGCACCGACAACACCGGCGTAGACGGCGGCACGTATTCGCCTTCGCGAAAATAAACATCCTGCACCGGCCCCTCAACGTAGGAGACGATGTCGCGTTGCGCCAAGGTGTACTGCGCGCCGGTAAGCGTCGCTTCCGCCTGCTTCTCCTGCGCTTGCAATTGCGAGAGCGCCGCGACTGCCTGCCGGTAGCTCGCCTGCGCCTGATCGAGCGCTGTTGGCACGCCAGCGCGCGCCCGCGCTAGCCCTTGCTGACGCTCCAGCGTCTTGCTGGTGAGATCGAGGTTGGCTTTCGCCTGAAGGATTTGCGCCTTGATTTGGGGGATCGCGGCCGCTGCCTGATCGCGTGCCGCGGCTTCGCGCGTGTCATCCAGCGTGAACAGCAATGTGCGAGGCTTCACACGGTCGCCACGCTCCACATTGAGATGCGCCAGCCATCCCGCTTGTGGCGCCGAAATGAAGGCGTTGTCTCCTTCCGCATACCCGAGCCAGCCATGCTCCTCATTGCGGCCGCAGGCCGTGAGAATTGTCAGCAAACTTGCGAGCAACAGCCATCGCAGGTTCATGCGGCAGTCTCCTTCGTCAACCCGCGCAACAGGACGTCGATGTGTGTTTCGACCAGGGCTTCGATGTCGTACGGCTCGGGATCGAAGGGCGCGAAGGTCGTGCGCCACAGCGCGCCAAGCAGCAACGGAGCCACGCACAAACGTGCCGCATGTTCGGGCGCGATGTCGCGAAACTCACCTTGCGCGATGCCATGCCGGACGATCGAGGTGAGAAGCCCCAGGCCCTTCTCGATGATTTCGAAGCGGTAGAACCGGACCAACTCCGGAAAATTCCCGGACTCCGCGAGGATGATTTTGGGCAACACCACGCGGTCGCTGTTGCGCAGAAACGTGCCGATCGTTCGCAGCACCAACACAAGCAGGTCGCGCGCTGATCCCTTATAAGCCGCAGCATTTTCCACGACCTGATTCAGCGTACCGCCGATGGTGTGGCGGACCAGCGATTTGAACACCTCTTCCTTGCTGTCGAAGTAGAGATAGATGGTGCCCTTGGTGACGCCTGCGCGCGCCGCGATGTCCTCCATGCGCGTGGCCGCGAAGCCTCTCTGCGCGAAGACAGCCAAAGCGGCCTCCAGAATTTCCTGGGGCCGGGCATCCTTGCGCCGCTGCCAGCGAACCGGCTTGTCCATGACGATAAAATAACTGAACAGTCAGTTACTTACAATTGCAGCACGCGCATACCGGCCCCCGCATTGGACTGCTCATGCAGACCTCGATTCAGGCCGTTGGCTTCTGGAGTGTGATCCGAACCTCGCTATCGGAACGGGCCATTGCCAGCACCGCAAACCCATCCCGATGGCACATATGCGGGATATCGACGGCAGCCAAAGGATCGTCGGCCAGCACAACGACCACCTCGCCGGATCGGCCGCGCAACAGTCGCCGCCTGGCGAACAAGGCTGGCAACGGACACTTCAATCCGCGCAAGTCGAGCAGCTCTGTGTCCGCGCCCTCTTCCGCCATCACATCTCGAATTCTGCCAGAACAGGCACGTGGTCCGAGGCCCGCTTCCAGCCGCGAAGCGATTTCAGGATGGTGTGACTCTTGGCGGCACCCCTAAGTCCTTGGCTGGTCCAGATGTGATCGAGCCTGCGGCCGCGATCAGACTTCTCCCAATCCTGCGCGCGATAGCTCCACCAGGAATAGATCTTCTCATCGTGCGGGACGAACTCGCGCGTCAGATCGATCCAGTCGAATGCCGCCTTCGCGGTGCCCAGCAATTCGGCTTCCACGGGCGTGTGGCTAACGACACCCAGCAGTTGCTTGTGACTCCACACGTCGTTTGGCAGCGGCGCCACGTTCAGATCGCCCACAAGTACCACCGGATCGCTGCGATCATCCGTTCGCTTTTCGAACGCATCCGCCATCTCACGCAAGAAGGCGAGCTTGTGCGCGAATTTCGGATTCACCTTCGGGTCGGGAATGTCGCCCCCTGCCGGCACATAGAAATTGTGCAGCTCCAATCCGTTTTCGAAGCGTGCGGCAACGTGACGGCAATCGTCCTTGTCGCACAGGATCTTCGAATGCGTGTCGCGAAACGGAAGGCGCGAGAGGATGGCGACGCCGTGGTAGCCCTTCTGGCCGTGAATCGCCTGATGCACATAACCCAGCTTCTCGAATGTCCTTTTCGGGAAGAGATTGTTGATCGTTTTCGTTTCCTGCAGGCAAAGCGCGTCCGGTTGGTGCGCCCGCAGGAAGCGCGCCACCAGATTCCGGCGCAGGCGCACCGAATTGATGTTCCATGTGGCGATCTTCATGAGGCTGAGAGCGACGCAAGCGGCCAGCGCGCCTTCGGGCCGGTCGCAAGGCCGTCGAACATGCCAAGCTGCGTGCGCTCGATGCCGCCCCAGGCCACCATCGCCGCGTTGTCGGTGCAGAGTTGCGGCGGAGCGATCACTGTGTGGAAGCTGAGGCTTCCCGCTTTCTCCGTGAGCGCCGTTCGGATCGCTGCGTTGGCGGCAACACCGCCCGCGACCACCAGTACCGGATCGACATCCGCGTTCATCTCCGCACGGAACGATTGCATGGCGGACTGGACGCGATCGCACAGACTTTCGATAACTGCTGCCTGAAACGATGCAGCGAGGTCGGCGCGATCCGAACTCTCGAAATCTGGATGTTGTGCAATCTGCCGAACGGCGGTCTTGAGTCCAGAAAAGGAGAAATCCGCGCCCGCACGTCCCAGCATCGGCCGCGGCAGCGCGTAGCGTTTCGGATCGCCTTTCCTCGCCAATGCTTCGATGTTGGGGCCGCCAGGATATGGCAGGCCCAGCAACTTTGCCGCCTTGTCGAACGCTTCGCCGACGGCGTCGTCGATTGTGGTGCCGTACAGCCGGAATTGACCCACACCTTCTATCGCCAGCAGTTGGCAATGCCCACCAGAGATCAACAGCAGCAGATAGGGAAATTCCACGCCGCCTGTGAGCCGCGCAGTCAGGGCGTGGGCTTCCAGATGATTGATCGCGATCAGCGGCTTGTCCCACGCCAGCGCCAATGCTTTAGCCGTGGTCAGGCCGACCATCACGCCGCCGATCAGCCCAGGGCCAGCTGTGGCAGCCACGGCGTCCAACTCGTCGGGCGACACGTCCGCCTCCGCCAGCGCCTCTTCGATGATGGTGTCGATCGCTTCTACATGGGCCCGTGCCGCAATTTCCGGAACCACGCCGCCGAACGGCGCGTGCTCCTCCAGCTGGCTGAGCACGATATTCGAGAGAATCTTTCCCGGTCCCGGTGCGCGCCCGCGCACCACCGCCGCGGCGGTTTCGTCGCAGCTGGTTTCGATTCCCAAAACGGTAAAGGCGCGCAAAGACGAAGTGGCAGATATGATAGCTTCGGGCTGGACCTAGCGCAGATTGGGCATGGCGCAAAGCACTCTTCGTCTCGGCACCCGCGGTTCGCGGCTGGCGCTCGCGCAGGCCGGTCTCGTGCGCGATGGGCTGGCTGCGCTCGGCCTGTCTTGCGAACTGGTGCCGCTCAAGACGACCGGCGACCGCATTCAGGATCGCCCGCTGGCGGCAGTGGGTGGTAAGGGGCTCTTCACCAAAGAATTGGAAGAGGCGTTGCTGCGCGGCGACATCGATCTTGCCGTGCACTCCATGAAGGATGTCCCAGTCATTCTGCCGGCCGGTTTGCGGATCGTGGCGCTGCTGCCGCGCGAGGATGCGCGCGATGTGTTCATCTCACATAAGGCTCCTTCGCTTGCAGAGCTTCCGTCTGGATCTCGGGTTGGCACCAGTTCGGTTCGACGGCAGGCGCAGGTTTCGCGCGCGCGGCCGGATGTCGAAATCGTTTCTCTACGTGGAAACGTAGATACGCGGCTGGCGAGACTCGACCGCGACGAATTGGACGGCATCCTGCTTGCGTACGCGGGCCTGAAGCGGCTTGCACTCGCGGATCGTGCAACAACCATGCTGGAATTGAAGGATTGGCTGCCTGCGCTATCTCAAGGTGCAATCGGGATCGAGATGCGCGAAGTCGACGAGCACTGCACGGCGGTCCGGCGACTGAACGATGCTTCAACCGGTGTCGCCCTCGCCTGTGAGCGTGCGTTCCAAGCAGCGTTGGATGGATCTTGCACGACGCCCATCGGTGGCTTTGCCACCTTCGCAGGCAACATGCTTAGCTTTCGTGGCGAAGTGATTGCGCGCGATGGGAGTGGTGCGGCTGAAATAGCTCTTGAGCGCGTGCTCACTCACGATCCAGAGGCGGAGGCGGCCGCGATAGGCCGTAAAGCAGGTCGAGACCTAAAACCACGCGCTGTGCAATGGCTGGCGGGCTAAGTGCGCGTCCTCGTCACCCGTCCACGCGATGATGCGGAGCGAATGGCTGCGTTGCTGCGCGCGCGTGGCCACGAGCCAATTATTTCGCCGCTCACAGAAATTCGGTTTTCGCAGGGTCCGGACATTTCTCTGGATGGCGTTCAGGCGATTCTCGCCACCAGCGCCAACGGTGCTCGTGCTCTTGCGCGGCGAACGACGCGGCGTGACGTGCCAGTGTTTGCCGTCGGCCGGCACACCGCCGCGGCTGCGGAGGTAGCCGGATTCCACATTGTGAAATCCGCAGATGGTGACGCCGCTCGACTGGCTGCGTCTGTAGTCGAATGGGCCACACCGGAAGGCGGCATCCTGCTGCACGCCGCAGGTCGAGAACATCGAACCGATCTTTCACTTCGTATTGGCAATGAAGGCTTCAGGGTGAGAACCCAGATTGTTTATGAGGCCACTGAATGTGCTTCGCTGAGCGAACAGGCTCTTGCCGCCCTGCGCTGCCGAGAAATCGATGCTGTGCTCTTCTTTTCACCACGAAGCGCGCGGCTCTTCGCCCAGCGGATGCAACAGGAACGCTTAAGTTTGGCTGCCGCGAATTTGACTGCGGTCTGCATCAGTCACGCAGCTGCTGAAGCACTCCTGCCGCTAACATTCTCGGACGTCCGAATTGCAAACCGCCCCGACCAGGAGGCAGTGCTCCAATTGCTCGACTGCTGACAATCGAGCGGTCGCCAGTTGCTAGTTCGCGACATTCCCGTTTGGCGCGGCGATAAAGCTCCCTACTGCAGGATCGTAACGGTACCGGAACGTCGTGAGGTGGGGATGTCCTTTCGAATCCTTGTAGTCGAGCCGCCCCGCCAGCCACAGCACGTATTGCCCGGAACGCACATTGTTCGCTTCTTCGGCGGTCAAGGCACGCGTGTTGGCAAAGAACGTCAGATTGCCCCCGGTATTGGGCAGCAGAAGGCCTGTGGTGGCGAGCGGCCCCGGTTGCGCGGGGACGTCTGGCGCTGCGGTCGCGGCTGAGCGAAGACTTCCAACCGTGTTCGAGCGCAGATCATAAGCCGGCTCCCGCCCGCTATTGACGATGTGAACGGTGGTTACCGGCTGCCCGCCACTGGCGAAGGCCGCCGTCTTCACGCTGTCAACTCCAACCCAGGGACGCTCTCCGGTCGCGACAGGAGTGGCTGTGGCTGCTGCGTTCGATCCCATGGCGCCCAACCGATCCGAGAGACCGTTCAAGCGCAGGGTGAAATACGTGTTGAAAGCCAACACCAGCAGCACGACCAGCAGCAATGCGAGAAGAACAGGTTCGTTTGTCTGCCGCGGTGCAGTCGCCTGTGCGGCGTGTTCAACGTTCGGCGGCAGGAACGGCGGCGGGGCTGCGCTTTCTCGTGGCTCGCCTTCCAGCGGCAGTTGCGGTTCGGTATCGAGCCGCTCGGCTGGTGAAGTGAAGAAGGGATCGTGTGCGGGCTCTGTCGTGGGCGGCGCAAGAGAAGAACTGAGGGTGGACGATTCCGTCCCGGTGTCTGATGGCGGCTCGGGCTGCGGACGTGGAGAGCTGCGGCGTGGGGGAGTACGTCGGCTTTGGGGCCGCGGAGCCGTACGCGGCGCCGCCAAGATCTCTGCAAGCGCCACAGGCTTTGGCATGATCGGAGCCTGTTCAACTTCTGGCGTTGCTTGCGCTTCATTCGAAGCTGCTTCCGGCGCTTCTTCACTCGGCGTTGCCTCTTCAGAAGCGGAGCTTTCCGCGCGAGCATCATTGTGGAAGGAGGCGGGCCGGAAGGTATCGGTTGCATCCGTCGCGACCGACTCGCCACTGCCCTCTTCGAACGGCGCGCCTTCCTCCAGCCTCTGCCGCCGCCGCTTGCGCTCACCTTTCACCATAACAACTCCTGAAACCGTGGCGGGGCGCTATATACCCCAACCAAAACCCGTCCGTATACAAGACGTTAGGCGGCAGTCAGCGGGCACGCGCCGTGGCTGCGATGTTGAACAGCGCCCGCGCACAGACCACGTCTGGCGGAATGCCAGTGGTTTTGCACAGCGCCTCGGTTTCAAACAGCAGATCCAGCGCTTCGGACAGTTTCTCTGTTGTCCAGCGCGAGGTCTGCGCCTTGAACGATGCAGTCCGCGCGAAATGAATTGGCGGCCGCAGCCGCCGCATTACAGAATCGACAGACTCTCCGCGCTCGGCTTCCGCCTTTGCCAGCAGCAGCCGCTGAAAATGCGGGATGGCGGTGCGCAGGATAGCCATGGCGGACATGCCCTCTGCTTTCAGCCGCTCCAGCGCCAGATCAAGCCGCTGCAAATCGCCTTCCCCGGCGGCATCGCAAACTTCATCCGCGCGCGCTTCGGCTTCATCGCCCATGATGGCGCGCACATCGTCCACGGTGATGCTTTTCTGGCCGCGGGCGTAGAGCGCGAGCTTCTCAATTTCCCGGCGTGTAGTTCCTCGATCCGCACCAAGCCGGCTGACGGCGTCTTCGAGCGCCTCCTCCTCGATGCTCAAACCTTCCGCCTTGAGCGCGCTACGCACCACATTCGACAAGCTCTGCGCCGAATCTGCGTAGCACTGAATCGCTGCAGCGTTGTCCGCTTCTTCGAATACCTTGCGCAGGCTTGCGCTCTTGGCCAAATCACCACCCTCCACCACGACCAAGGCATCACCCTTCAGGTCGTGGAGGAACGAGTCGAATAATTTTGAGAGCGCATTGCCGGCGCTGCGCACGCGCACAACGCGGCGGCCGCCCAACATGGAAATCGCGGCGGCCTCGTCGAAGAGGCGCGCGTTATCAGCAGCGAGCGCGGCATCGTCCAGTTCTGACACACGGAAGGCATCGGTCAGATCCGGCACCACCGTTTTGGCGAGCGTTTCCGCACGTTCCCGCACCAGCCCTTGATCGGGGCCGAACACCAGCGCTGCCACCAACGTTTTTGGCGGCCGCTCGACAAAGCGATCTGCGTCACCAGACTTAACGATCATTTCGGCAGCGCCGGATTCTGCGCGAAATAAACCGCGAGCCGCAGCTGCAGTTGCCGTGCGATATCCTGCGCCGTGCGTGCCTCAGCGTCGTGTTGCGCGACGAGCGTAGCGTAGGGAGATGCGACCACGTCATAGGCTGACAACGAACTGGTCGTGCCTTTCGTCAGAACCTGATGCGTCTTGCGGTCCACCAGCTGATAGCTCGCCGTGAGCGTGTAGTTGTACCGCGTGATCTCCACTTCCTTCACGACGCCGATGGTTTCGTTCTGGATGCCGATACCCTCGTTGTGCTCCGTGAGGTTCAGCTGCAAATCGTACAGCGCGCCTTCCGGCCGTGACTTTGCCTGCAAGCCATCGAGCAAGTCGTTGCGCAGGTTGTAGCCGACGCTCTCCAGTTCAATCGGCGGAACATAGATGGTGTAGAACGCCGCTTGCGCGCCGGGGCCCCCATCGGTCTCGCCGTACAGTGGATGAAAACCGCAGCCGGCCAGCGCGAGCGAAGTCGCAATCCAACTGAACGTGGCGGGCGAGCGCCTCATGCCACGATATTCACGATGCGGTCTGGCACCACGATCACACGCTTCGGCGCCTTGCCTTCCAGCGCTCGCGTCACGGGCTCCAGAGAGAGGGCCGCCTGCTCCGCAACCGATCTCTCTGCGCCAGGCGCAATGTCGATCGTGCCGCGCAGCTTCCCATTCACCTGCACGGCCATCGTGATCGTTTCCGAACGTACCAGCTCCGGATCGGCATTCGGCCATGGTGTGTCCACTACCAGTGATTCATACCCCAGCATGCGCCAGCAACTCTCTGCCAGATGCGGCATCATCGGCCCGATCAGCAGGACCATCGTTTCAAGTGCCTCACGCTTGGCGGCCGAGTCGCGTGCAACTCCAATGGCATTTGCCAATGTGTAAATCTGCGCCACCGCACGATTGAAGCGCAGATTGTCCAGATCTTCGGTGATGGCGGCAACGGCGCGGTGTGTTGCGCGACGCAATTCCAGCGCAGCGGGCTCGTCAATGCGAGAAGCGGGCAAGTCCTTGCCGTCTTCAACCAAGCGCCACAGGCGCTGCACGAAACGATGGCAGCCTTCGGCGCCTTCGTTGGTCCATTCGATGTCGCGTTCAGGCGGACTATCGGACAGCATAAACCAGCGGATCGTGTCGGCGCCGTACAAATCGATAATGGCTTCCGGCGCGACACCATTCTTCTTGGACTTCGACATCGCCTCAGATCGGCCGACCGCCACTTCAACATCCGTGCCCTTAAAGAAGGCCTTGCTGCCGCGCTTCTCGATCTCGTCAACCGCAAGCCACTGGCCGTTGAGGTCCTTGTAGGTCTCATGACAGACCATGCCTTGCGTGAAGAGCCCTGCAAACGGTTCATCCACAGCGGTATAGCCCAGACGATGCAGGCCGCGCGTGAAGAATCGCGCGTACAGAAGATGCAGGATCGCATGCTCCACGCCGCCGATATATTGATCGACCGGCAGCCAGTAGTCCGCGGCCTTGCGGCTCACCGGCCCGTCCGCAGTGGTGTCGCAGAAGCGTGCAAAATACCACGCAGAATCCACGAATGTATCGCAGGTGTCCGTCTCGCGTTGCGCCGCACCGCCGCAGCGAGGGCAGGCGACATGTTTCCATGTCGGATGAGTATCGAGTGGATTGCCCGCGCCCTTGAACTGCAGTTCGTCCGGCAAGAGCACAGGCAAGTCGGATTCCTTCACCGGAACCAGGCCGCATTTTTCGCAGCGAATCATGGGAATGGGGCAGCCCCATGGCCGCTGGCGCGAAACGAGCCAGTCCCGCAAACGATAATTGGTTTCGCGCTCGCCGCGGCCTTCCGCCCCCAGGCGGCTGGCGACTTCGTCCTTTGCGTCCTCGACGCTCATGCCGTCGAGGAAGCGGGAATTGGCGAGATGCCCCGGGCCGATGTAGGCCTCATCGCCGACATCGAAGTTCTTCGCATCGGCTCCGTCGGGGATAACAACCGGCAGCACCGGCAAGCGATATTTGCGTGCGAAATCGAGATCGCGCTGGTCGTGCGCCGGACAGCCGAAAATGGCGCCGGTGCCGTAGCCCATCAGCACGAAATTCGCGATTACCACGGGAAGCTTCCATGCCGCATCGAACGGATGCGCCGCCGTGAGGCCGGTGTCGTGGCCCATCTTCTCCGCCGTCTCGATAGCGGCTTCCGACGTCCCGATCCGATGGCATGCCTCGATAAAGGCCGCGACTTTCGAATCGCTTTCCGCCAAGCGCTGGCTCAGCGGATGATCGGGGGACAAGGCCACGAAGCTCGCGCCAAACAGCGTGTCGGGACGCGTGGTGAAGACATCCACTTTCGCTCCGTTAGAAAGATCGAATGTGACGCGCAGGCCTTCCGAGCGGCCGATCCAGTTCTTCTGCATCAGTCGCACTTTGTCCGGCCAGCGATCCAGCCGGTCCAACGCGGCAAGCAGCTCATCCGCATATTCCGTGATACGGAAGAACCACTGGGAGAGCTTCTTCCGTTCGACCAGTGCGCCGGAGCGCCAGCCCCGGCCGTCGATCACCTGCTCGTTGGCGAGTACCGTGCCATCCACCGGATCCCAGTTCACGTCGGCTTCGGCGCGATACACCAGTCCGGCCTTGTAGAATTCGATGAACAGTCGCTGCTGGTGCTTGTAGTAGTCCGGATCGCAGGTGGCGAACTCACGTGACCAGTCAATGGCAAGCCCCATCCGCTTCAGCTCGGCGCGCATGGTGGCGATGTTGGCGTAGGTCCAGTCGCGCGGGCTTACGCCTTTCTCGCGGGCGGCATTTTCCGCAGGCAGGCCGAACGCGTCCCATCCCATCGGATGCAGCACATTGTAACCCTGAGCCCGGCGGAAGCGGGCGAGCACGTCGCCCATCGTGTAATTACGCACGTGACCCATATGGATGCGCCCCGACGGATAGGGAAACATCTCGAGCACATAGCATTTGGGCTTGGGTGACTCGTTGAGCGCGGCGAAGCACTGCCGCTCGTCCCACACGGCCTGCCAGTGCTCTTCCGATTGCTTAGGATCGTATCGCGCCATTCCAAACCCTTGCCGGCTGCGCTTTCAGCCAGCGGAAAAGGCTTACAGCGCGTTCTTTTTAACTTCCACCACCGCTTGCAAGCCGAAGTTCGCGAGCCCGCGTCAAGATGGCGTCTTCGAGCTTTATCGCTGTATCCGCATTGACAGCCGCGTCCACCCACCCTTGCGGTCCTTGCGCCTGACGGAACACGGTCACCTTTAGACCGTCCGCCCGGAGGCGGCGATCCAGAATGTAGGCGGTCACCCGCATCCGCTCATGGGGTGCGTTCGGCGAGGAATACCAGTCCGTGATGATCACTCCGCCGAACGGGTCGGCGGAATGGAGCGGCATGAAAGACAGCGTGTCCAAGGTCGCGTGCCAAAGGTACGAATTCACGCCAAGCGTGCGCCCGCCGGAAGCCGAAATAGCCGTCGACCCCGCAGTGGTCTCCTCCATCTGAAATGGGTCGTTCGAGCCGCAGCCGACAAGCCACAAGGATGTTAGAAGGATAGCGAGAATTCGCATCGCGTGTATGTTTCCAATCGTGCGTGGCACGCCCAAATTGTCCCCCCGGAGCAAGGGCTTATACTGATGCAGCGAAAGCGGTGCAACGCGCGCCTTCAGGCTGCCAGCGCGCCGATGGCGGCAAGGCCCGCGAATTGCGACCGCATCAGCCGCCGCACTTTCGTTCCGTTGAGTCCGCCAAGGGCGTAAACGGGCAGTGGTGCGTTGGCAGCGATCACCCGCGCCTGCGGCGCACCGAGATGTTTGCTATCCCTATGGCTGGCGGTCGCAAAAATGGGCGACAGGAAGACGGCGTTCGCACGGAAGCGGCGGGCGGTCGCGCACGCCGCAAGGGAGTGGGCCGCAGTCGTGATCAGCCAGTTGGGCCGGCGCGCGCGCCACTCCGCGGCGCGCGCAACATTGGCTTCGGAAAGGTGCAGTCCTGCGGCGCCAACGCGGTCCGCTAGCGCCGGATCATTCGCGATCAGCATCAGAAGGCCTCGGGCGCGCGCAATCGGACGCAGCGATTGGGCTAGCTTGGCGCGATGCGACGCCTGACGTGCCCGTACCACCACCATGCTGCCGCGAGGCAGTGCTCGTGCGGCGGTTGCAGGATCTGACAGGCGCTCGTCATCGGTCATTAGCACCAGCGAGGGCAAGCCGAACCGACGTTCGTTGAGCGTCGCGGCGACCCTTGCTAGCCTTAGTTTGGCGAGTCTGTCCAACATGTCCTCCGAATTCGAACTTCCACCGGCTGAGGCGCTCGCCACCATAAACGCGCGCATTGAGAGAGCGCGTGCCACGGCGATTCGGCCTGCTCCTTCTACCACGCTTATCGCCGTCTCGAAGACTCATGGGCCCGAGCGCATCCGGCCGCTAATAGAGGCTGGGCAGCGCGTGTTTGGGGAAAGCCGGGTGCAGGAGGCTAAAGCAAAATGGCCTGGGCTGCGCGCGGAATTTCCCGATATCGAATTGCATCTCATTGGCCCTTTGCAGACGAACAAAGTGCGCGAGGCGGTGGCGCTGTTTGATGCCATCCAGTCTGTTGATCGTCCGAAGCTCGCCGAGGTCCTCAAAGCGGAAATTGAGCGCAGCGGCCGTTCACCCACCCTCTTCGTTCAGGTGAACACGGGAGAGGAGCCCCAGAAGGGAGGCGTCGTGCCTGTGGAACTGGCGGGCTTCATCGCTCATTGCGGGTCATTAAGACTGTCCATCCAAGGGTTGATGTGCATTCCGCCCGCGAATGAGCCCCCAGCGCCGCATTTCGCGCTGCTGCAGAAGTTTGCGCGAGATCTTGCCTTCCCGCTTCTCAGCATGGGCATGAGCGACGATTTCGAGACGGCAATCAAATTTGGCGCAACGCACGTGCGGGTCGGCAGCGCCATATTCGGTGAGCGACGCCAAGACTAAAGCTGATAGGCCGCGATCACCATCGAGACAATCAATGCGGCGATGCCCGTCAGAAAAGACCAGTCGGCGATGCGCACGCGCCATTCGCGCTCGATGCCTTCGCGCACCCCGAAATAGGAGGTGGCGATGCTCACCACCAGAAAGAACGCAGCAGCCCACGCGATTTCATCCGCGAACGTTTGCGAATTCTGGCTGGTGAGCTTCAGTCCGCCGATGATGATGAAGCAGATGCCGAGCAGGTTGGTAGCAGCATTCAGCACATGCGGGTGACGGCGCATTGAATCGGCCTCCGCAGCAATCCGAGATTTGTCCGTGGACATTTCGTTCATCTTGGCCTGCGCGGCCTTCACCGCGCTCCCAGCAGCCTCCCACGGCTCAATGAAGACCGCGGTCACCATCGGTGCAAGCCTGAGGAGGAGAAGGCGAAGATTCGCGAGCGATGAAAGGGCCGCATCCCGCAGGGAAAAGGGTGTCGGATCCGGCTTCGAAATGGCGGGCACGAAAGCCTCCTTCGACAGACCGCCCCGCCGCTCGCATGTTTAGGGCGAAGCCAAAGCGCTTCCGAATGAAATCGCCGCCATGATGTATCCGACTATGTCGGACTGGGCGTTACCCCACTCCTATGCCGCAGGAGGTTCTGCGGGGGGATCGCGGCGCTTGGTGTGAGAAACCGCCGACATGACGCCGATGCCAACGACAACAAGGGCGCCGACGATGATCCAGGTCTGGGGGATGTGAACGAGATAGGCGGCGTAAATCAGGCCGCACAGCAGGATGATAAAGCCAATGACATACAGACCGAAGGCCGACATGCGCTTGTCCCGAAAAGCACTCAAATGGCATAATGCCGCAATCCGCTGTTCGTTCCGCCGCCTCTGTCAAAGCAGGTGTCCTACTTTGGTTTTTGTGTCGAGATAGGCGCGGTTGTGGGCGGTGGCGGCGAAGCGATGGGGCATGCGCTCGACAACGTTAATGCCCGCGCCTTCTAAGGCTCTCACCTTGTCCGGGTTATTGGTGAGCAGTCGCACGGATGAATATCCGAGCAGCGTGAGCATCTTCGCTGCGACCTGGTACAATCGTTCGTCTGCTTCGAAGCCGAGCCGCTCGTTCGCCTGCATCGTATCGAAACCCTGATCCTGCAAACGATAGGCACGGAGCTTGTTGATGAGACCGATGCCGCGCCCTTCCTGCGCGAGATACAGCACAACGCCGCTGCCAGCTTTGGCGATGGATTCGATCGCACCGCGCAGTTGTGGCCCGCAGTCGCATTTGAGCGAGCCGAGCAGATCGCCGGTGAAGCATTCCGAGTGCAGACGCGTAAGCACAGGTTCATGCGGCGGCGGTGAACCGATGACGATGGCATAGTGTTCCGGCCCGCCGTCACGTGCACGAAAGGCGACAAGCTGGGTGTTCTCCGCGCCTTCGAGCGGCACGTGTGCGCGTGTCACCAACGCGAGCGTCTCAACAGACTGTTGTTCGTATTCGCGAATGTCATCGGCAAAAATCGAAACAACATCAGCAGGAAGACCGGCCCTTCGCGTTGCGACAGTCGCCGGGAGAAGTCCGGCCAGCTTCGCCAACTTCACCGACGCCGCGAATGCCTCCGGCAACGCCTCACGCAAAGGTGCGAACGGGCCTTTCAGCGGGTCGGCCAGATCGATTGTAGGATCGGCAATGGCGAGCAACCGCCCCGGCGCGGCGTCGGCAGGAATCGGCAGCGCCACCACCTCCGGCGTGTACTGACGAATTTTCAAAGTGTGCGCGCGCGCATGGGTTAACAGCAGCACGCCGCCCTTCACATAAGCGAGAGAGTCGGCCGTCAGCGTTTCCAGTGCGAGCGCAACGCTAGTACCGTCTGAATCGCGGATCGCGACGGGAAGTCCCTCGCGAAATGCAATGGCCGCTTGCGTCACGGCGGCGACGGCGGAGCGAGGCTCTCGCGAGGGTCGTGGCGGCGTGGCCATGGTTTCACATACACCCGATGCCCAGATACGGGTAGAGTCGGGGCCTAACAGGTGGGCGAAGACAAAGGGACGGTACGATGCCGAGCGCCAAGAAAGTCCTGCTGGTGGATGACGACCAGATGCTGCGCAGTTCGCTCGCCGAACAGATCGCGGCGGAAGGCGAATATGCGCCGGTGGAAGCCGCCAGCTGTGCGGAAGGTCGCGCGCGGGCGAAGGAAGGCCTTTACGAATTCATGATCCTCGATGTGGGCTTGCCGGATGGCGACGGCCGCAAACTTTGCCGGGACTTGCGTGAGGAGGGCGTCACCTGCCCCATCATTCTGCTGACCGCGGCGGACAGCGACTACGACACCATCGAGGGGCTGCAGGCCGGCGCCAACGATTACGTCACCAAGCCGTTCCGTTTCGCCGTGCTGATGGCGCGCGCGCACGCGCATCTGCGCAGCCACGAGCAGAGCGAAGAGGCTGTCTATCGCATCGGCCCCTACACCTTCCGCCCCAGCGCCAAGCTGCTGCTCGACACCGGCGGCAAGAAGATCCGCCTGACGGAAAAGGAAACCAACATACTGAAATTCCTCTATCGCCAGGGCGACACGGTGCCCCGCGATACACTGCTCCACGAAGTGTGGGGCTATAACCCGGCCGTCACGACCCACACCCTGGAGACGCACATTTACCGGCTGCGGCAGAAGATCGAGAACAATCCCGGCCAGGCGCAAATTCTTGTCACGGAATCCGGCGGCTACCGTTTGGTCGCCTAAGTAGCTGAGTTATCACGCATTTTCGGCACAGAATCGCTATTATGTTCTCCCGCGCCCGCGGCATTCGGCCCTTGCGAAAGTTCCGTTCTACAAACACTACTGCGAACACCCTATCTGTGGTGAGCACGTAATTCCTTCGGCCGGGAGGCTGACATGAGAGACAACCAATCCTTGCTGTTGGGCGCCGCCGTCGCCGCCATGCTGATTCTGCCGGCGGCCGCCGCCGAAGACTGGCAGACCTGGCCGCAGAAGAGCTTCAGCGCCAACGCCCTGAAGGTGGACGATTTCGTCGGCACGCTTGTCGTCAACGTCAGCAATGGCGGGCCGATCAAGGTGGATGTCTCGGGCACGCGCGAGCGCGTCAAGCAAGTGGAGGTGCATTCCACCGGCAACATGGTGGTGATTGGCGGCCAGTACACCGACTCGGTGTGGGACTGGCACAAATGGTTCAACTTCTCCGACTTCGGCAAACTCAAATCGGATCAGCTGGTGGTGAAGGTGTCGGTGCCGCGCGGCGCCGAGGTGCGCATCGACGATCTCGTCGGCAAGGCCACGGTGGGCGACACCATGGGGCCATTCCACCTGGAGGCCTCCGCCACGCAGGCGAAGGTCGGCAAAGTGCTGACGGCGAACGTTTCGCTGGCCGGAACGGGACGCATCGATATCGCCGCCGTCAACGGCCCGCTTGATCTCGACATCGCAGGCTCCGGCAAGGTGAATGTCGGCCCCACCAAGGGCGTGAAGGCGGACATCGCCGGCGCGGGCGACACGGCACTGGGGCCGATCGCCGGCGGCCTGAAGGTGGACATCGCAGGCTCCGGCGACATTTCCGCCGCGCGGGTCAATGGCCCGGTGAAGGTGGACATCGCCGGTTCCGGCTCGGTGAATGTCGCCGATGGCCTCGCCAATCCGCTGCGTGTCGACATCATGGGCTCGGGCAATTTCACCTTCGGCGGCACCGCGGTGGATCCCAAGGTGAGTTCGTTCGGCTCCGGCTCGGTGAAGATCAAGGCCTACAAGGGCAAGATGTCGAGCGACGGCATGGCGACCGTGGAAGTCGGCGGCCGCGAGGTGTCGAGCGGTAAAGACCACGACGACGATGACGACGACAACGATGAGTGACGCTACGCCTGCGAACTGAACGGTTTGCTTGCGTGAAAATGCGATCGCGAATTCCTCCTTCGGTCTGATTGCAAAAAAGGCGGGACATGAAGCGGCTCACCCGGCCCATGATGCTGCAGCTTGGGTCGAAGAGCGCGCGTTATGGCTCCCGCCTGGCCCTAAGCTCTGGCTCGCCGCCGGTGTGCTGGCCCCACTCAAGTGGCCGCCGGACGGCACCATGCTCCTCCCCTCGGGCTCTGTTGCGAGATCCGGCGAACCTGCCCATTGGCGCGCAGTGAACCGATGGCGTCCCGCCGGCTCCCGCATGATTCCCGGAATTCGCACGGGTGCGCGCGAGGCTGCACCCTTGTCCCTGTATGTCCCCGCGCCTGCCTAAACCATGACGCCAGTCACTCCTCAATCCAGCTCTTCCCGAATTTAGAACAGACAACGAACTAGGTCAATAGGCCCAATTATATACTTGCTCCCACAACCCCTATATATGGGGGCCGGGAGCAGCCGGGTCCGAGGGTAGGTGAGCGATGAATGCTCCCGCCTTTCGAAACCTTGGGTATGCTCCGTCCCGTCTGGAGCATAGGGGGTCTTACATGGACAGGATTACACAAGGTCTTCTCGCTGAATTTTCAGATCAGTTTGACCTAGGAAGCCTTGACGCGTCTGAGCAGTTCGAAAGCTTTGCCACGTTTTTGGCGACGCGCCGGCATTACAGCGAGGCGCCCTTTGATCCCTTTGACTTGGTAGTCGGTGAGGGTGGCGATACCGGAATCGATGGCATAGCGGTTATCGCGAATAACAATCTCATTGCCGACCCTGACGACGTGTCAGACCTTGTCGAGATCAATGGATATTTGGAAGCAACTTTTGTCTTCGTTCAAGCGGAGCGCTCCGACTCATTCGATGGCGGAAAAATTGGCACCTTTGGCACCGGCGTACAGGACTTTTTTGGAAAGGGCCGATTGGTCCGAAATGATCAAATACGGGATTGCGTTGCGATCATGGACGCAATCTACAAGCGCTCCGGGAAGTTCTCGAAAGGCAATCCAGATTGCTTCATGTACTACGTCACCACCGGGAAGTGGCAAGGTGATAAGAACCTTGTCGCGCGCGCCGCTGCGGAAGTGGAGGAATTGAAAGCAACAGGGCTATTCAAGAATGTCGAATTCATCCCGGTTGGCGCTGATCAGATTCAGAAACTGTACAATCAGACGAAAAACTCGATTTCCCGCGAGTTCGATTTTGCGCAACGTACCGTCGTTCCAGAGATCAAGGGTGTAACTGAAGCCTACCTTGGACTTCTGCCGGCCAATGCGTTTCTGAAGCTGATATGCGACGACGATGGAGAGATGATCAAAAGTCTCTTCTATGAAAATGTCCGCGATTGGGAAGGCTACAACGCGATAAACGACGAAATCCGGGAGACATTGGACTCGGAAGCACGCGGTCGCTTTCCGTTGATGAATAACGGTGTGACGATTATCGCAAAGTCACTGAACCCCGTTGGCAACAAATTCACGATGAGCGATTTCCAGATCGTGAACGGTTGTCAGACCAGCCACGTGCTCCACGACAACCGCGAATTGCTAACCGATGATGTAAGGATACCGGTTCGGATTATCTCTACTAAGGATGAGTCCGTTATTGAGTCGGTAATCCGCGCCACGAACCGCCAAACTGAAGTGAAGCCGGATCAATTCTTTGCGCTCAAGAACTTCGCAAAGCGGTTAGAGGAATTCTTCCGTCAATTTGAAGCCGATCACCGGCTCTATTACGAGAGGCGAACGCACCAGTATGACAGCGAGCAAATTGTGAAGGCTCGTATCATTGGGCATCAGGTGCTTGTGCGAGCAATGGGCGCAATGTTCTTGAACGAGCCGCACCGGACGACTCGCAATTACAAACTGCTTTCCGAGCGTGTAGGCAAGGACATCTTCCGCGATGGTGACAGGATGGAGCCTTACTATCTCGCTGCATATGCCGCCTATCGTCTGAATCGCCTTTTTACTACTCGCAAAATCACATCCAGGTACATCCCCGGCCGCTACCATATTCTGCTTACAGCGCGGCTCATGATGGACCCCGCACGCTATGCGCTCAATTCGAATGACATGGCCCGTAGCGCCGAGCGAATGACGCAGAAAATGTGGGCTGACGCAGATGAGGTGCTAACAGATGCAATTACCGTCATGGATAAATTGGCAGAGGGCGATTGGGATCGTGATCGTATCCGCACGCAACCGATGACGGAGAAGATACTGGCGGCGTTTAACCTAAAGGGCGGAGCGACGGCGTGACGGCGAACAAGAACAAATACTCGGCCCGCGAGACGGCGCGACGCTTCGCCAAAATTCTGCAAGGCGCAATGCACAAGCCAACGCGACTGAAGGATATTCCAAAAACGCGAGAGCGGCTCCTAGCGGGCCGCTCTCCAAAATCGAAAGCCATTTCTGAATGAGCCGGCGATATGCTTCGCGCTCTAGACGCTTGGCGTTCTTTTCGCGCCATCGGATGAAGCGCGCGGCTTCGTGGCTGAAATCCGGTTTAGTTAGGTCGTTGATAGGTAAGGCGCTTGCCGATTGCGCCCTGTATCACTTCCGTAGTCCGCATCTCGTCGGTGTATCCGAGAGCCGCGCGGCGATTGTAGCGGAAATCAAATTCCGCAAGGTAACGATGCAGATGCTTTTCGGCGCAATGCTGGTACACGCCACGCATTCCGCGCTTGAATACGCCAAAGAAACCTTCCGCCGAATTCACGTGCACACCACCACGCGCATATTCCTTGCGGCGATGGTTGACCGTTTCGTGCGCGGCAAAGAACAGGTCCGCGCTGTGATAGAGCGGGCTTTCATCCGTATGCAGCGCGGACTCCCGCGCTATGTTCTCTCTCACAAGCCGAGTGACTGTCAGAGAGTCGGCCTTAGGAACATGGAACGAGCGGACCTTTCCGCCACGTTCCACAAGCGAAACGATAGCGCGCTTGCCGCCAGTACCCGACTTGCCGCCTTTGGTGAACGGACGCCCCTTGCGCTGTTCGGAGACGCGGCGTTCGCGCGTCGGGCCGTAGTAGGTTTCATCGGCTTCAACCACCTTGCCTTCACCACCGAGCGGCGGAAGGTCCAAGCCGCCTTCACGCATCGCTTCCATTACGCGGTGATGCACAAACCACGCGCTCTTGTAGGTGATGCCAAGCGTGCGGTGCAGCTGGTGAGCGGAGAACCCCTTTTTGCTGCTAGCCGCCAGATGGAAGGCCATAAGCCACTTGTGCAGCGGCACGTGGCTGGACTCCATCACCATGCCAGTGGTGACGGTGTAATCCTTGCGGCACGCCGGATTGCCGCAACGCCAGCGGCCAAGGCGCTTCGTCGCGTAGCGCCGTTCCGTCTCGCCGCAGTGCCCGCAGACGGGGCCGTTAGGCCAACGGATGCCTTCAACCAAGGCGCGAGCCGCTTCCGGGTCGGTGAAATGAGGCGCTTCAAAAATGCCCTTAGGCATGGGGTTTTCTCCTTGAGACCCATATCTAGGGATAGCGCCTTGTGGTGTCAAGTATATAATTGGCTCAATAGGCCTACATTATCCTTTTTTTTACCGAGGCTTGTGCTCAGGGCTTGTATGCTTGCGTTCGGGGTCATAACGGCCTTCGTGCACCAGGCTGGCGTCGACCTCTTCTTCCGTACCGGCGAGAGGCTGGCCGCGCATTTCGGCAATGCGTTCGGCGGTGGCCTTGCGCGCGGGATAGTGCAGCATCCCTGCCTTATCCCAGAACTTGAAGTGATAGACCTTCACCACGTGTCGGCTGCGACGCCGTAGGAAGCAAGTTCAGGCCGCCATGGCAGCTCATCGAATGAGGGCGCGTAGCCCTGATCGCGATAGTTGCTTTCCGGTATCTCGACGTAGAAGACGTGAGAGCCGAGAACAGCGCTGTCCTCGCCTTCCCACCAGCCGTGTTTGATGCCGTAAAGACCGTTCGCCATGTCGCCACCCGTCGTCATTAGGACGACAAGTTGCGACTGATTATTCCTCGCATTCAGGGCAAAATTGGTGCATCAACAGGCTAGCCGCGCCAGTTTTCCTGCCTTCTGCTTGCAGGCGGAGCGGTTAGAGCAGGCCAGTCAGGTTCCCCCCAAGCTGGCCTGCTTGCGTTCGTTGTGCAATTCGGCGCAGCGCAGTTGCGACGTTCCGGCCGCGATTCTGCGCCGTGCTTTGGTTTTGGCTTGTTCTGCGACGCGACGTGTTCACCCTCAGCGGCGAATCTCGCTTGAGCTCCGCAGGTCCTCTCGAGCCTGCTCCGGTTTGTCCGTCACCGTGTAAAGCCCGGTATCGTTCTGAATGAGGGTCTTGCCGTCGTTCGTGTAGTAGCTGATCCAGTTGCCGCCGGTCACCAACGGATACGACAGCACGTAGAGATATTGGTTCGGGCTGTCGCCTTTTTTCACGCCCAGCGTGAGGCGCCTGCCCTCCAGAAAAAATGAATTCTTGATCTTGCCGATCGTGCCGGCACCGTAACCCGTGCCCTTGTCGCAGCCGTTTGCAGCTTCCACCGCCGTCTGCTCGGTCTTGTCGATGGTGATATTCATGCCATCGCAAAATCCGTCGAAGGAGATCGACACGGTCTTCGCGGATGCAGGTGCCGCACCGGCCAGGAACGCCGCTGCAATTAGAAACAATTTTCTCATCGCTTGAATCCTCAATGGTTGTTCTTGCACCTAGCGTCAGTCCGGAATGAACCGCATTAACTTGCGATGCGCAGCCGCGATTTTTTGCAGCAAACAAGGCCGCTAAACCGCGACATGCGCGTGCGTGAACGCCATACAAATTCGCGCCGGGAATCGTGCCAGCGTGCAAAGTATTCTCGGCAGAGACGATATCGGGGAGACGAATATTCCCTGCTTGTTACATGAGTCGAAATATTTTTTCTCCAATCATCCAAACGCATTTTGGTGCGTATCCTTGTGGTCGAGTGGCCATCTCACCGGAGGTTGTCCACATGAGAAACATCGGCAGGGGGGCATTCGCATGTGCCGCCCTCTTACTGCTCGCAAGCACAAGCTACGCAGCAACGGCTCCGGCAACGCCGCCCAAGAGTCAAAGCAAGCACGTCACGGACGGCTTCGGCGCCGGCAAGGTTCTGAAGTTCAGCTATCCGCAGAATTTCGATGTGTGGAGCAGCCAGGCGACGATCTCGATTTCGACAACACGAAAGCCGAAGCGGATCCCAACGAATTGCAAATCCCCATTTGCCAGAGCGGTATCGATCCGACCATCAATCCAGTTGGCGACATCGGCAAGGCAACCGCGACCACCGATCCACTCTATGTTTTGATCCCGATGTTCTCCGTCGACAATGATCAGAATCCCGACGATGCGATCTCGTGCAAAGATGTGACGCCGGGAACGCTGTGCGGTCCGGAACTCGGCAAAGCGCTCATCCAGTTTTTCGGAGCGATACCGGAAGCCTTTAAGGCGAAGCCGCTAGTGTACACGCAATGCCCGGAGCCGGGCGGCGCACCGGGCACCTGCACTATGCACGCATCGCGCGTCGATCTCGCGCGCACTTCCTCGACCCCCGCGCCCGCAGGTGCAAGGAGGCCATCGGCTGGGAGGCACGGAGCCAGTATCGCGGAAAGCCTCTCACCGGGCCTCTAGCCGTCTCTGTGGCACTCTACTGGCCGGACCGCAGGAAGCACGACATCGACAACATCAAGGTGCTTCTGGACGCTCTCACCGGCATTGTTTGGGAGGATGATGGTCAGATCGTGGAGCTTCACACGACCAAGGTGTTCGATAAGGAGAAGCCGAGGGTGGAAGTCACGATAGCTGAATGATCGTGAGCACAGTCTTCACCGAGTCCCACAACGGGGCTTTCGTGGATTCCGGAGATTCATCGAATTCTCCGAGCACGGCTTTTCGGGAGACTTGGTGTTTTATCGCGATAGGACCAGAGATCATTTCCCGTATCGCGCCATAGGTGAGCATCGTGATCCTTACGTGATAACGAATGCGTGGGGTAAGCTCACAAATCTTAAGGTCTCCGTCCGCGTTCCTAGCTGCCTCGATCATAGTCTTTTCAACATTTTCCATGGAGCTAATGAGACCAGTAACCTCATGATCTGAGAGCCGTTGTTTGTACGGATCATGCGCGAAGTAGTTGCGAATTTTTCGAACTATATGCAGGTCCGCAGCGGTCTTGTCCGTCAACCATCCAAGTGCATGCGCGAGGCGAATCTTTGCGCTCATGGTGGCAAGCGGGCCGGAATTCTCGAACAGAAGGTCTGATGCAGAGCTGCTTAGCCCCGGCATATTCTTCTTCCAAGCGTCTGTAAGGCGGGTATCAAGGTATGACGTAGCGAGGATGACGAGTGCGGCATCCGTCTCATCACGGAGGTTCAGAAAAAACGAGCCAATATCAGCCAGACCGAGCCCGAGCTTATCCACTTTTTCCCGAGCGGCCTTGACCTGATGAAGCCATAGCGCGTGGGCGACTGCGTTCAGAGGCTTCTCATTCCAGCGCGGGTCGCCCTTCCGCGCTTTAGCTTCGTCACCCTCCATCGACTCCCCCATTGTCAGGCCTGCCCCCTAATCGTTATAGCAAAGGTCGTCCGGGTGGTCATGAGACATAGCCGAGACACAGAGACTGCAAAGGGTTATAAACCCCAGGTAAGCCGCCTTAGCTCAGCAGGTAGAGCAACGCATTCGTAATGCGTGGGTCGGGTGTTCGAGTCACCCAGGCGGCACCAGTTTTTTCCGCTGAACTAGGATTTGTTCGAAGGGAATCGAACTACGTATTCTGTCCCGAGTTCGATGACGCTTGGCTGTCGCAGCAATCTTCATTTCCACGTGAGCGCGCGACCGAACATCTACCCCAAAGCCTCGTCCTCTTGAATAGTTGGTCGGTCTGAGCGGAAGGCCCGCATGCAGCCCCGTACTCTCGCATTCGCCGCCATGATGCTGGTGGCACCCATCGCCGCCGCATCGGAGAGCGATGACATCGTCGCGCTGGAGCGGCAGCGCAGCGAAGCGATCGCAACGCACGATATAGCATTCCTCGGAGGACTGTATGGCGATGATTTCCGAGGCGTCACCGCGCTTGGCTATGTGGTTGACAAGAAGGCTCTCATGGAGGTGTTCGGCCGCGATAACCCCAATACGAAATTTTCGTTGGACGAATTGCAGGCACGCGTCTTCGGCGAGACAGCGATCCTTACCGGACGGTTGACAGGCCGCGACCAAAGCGGGGCTGTCGTCAATCAGTCGCGCTACATTCACGTGTATGTACGGCGCGGTGGACACTGGGTGCTGATCGCCGGGGAGGGAACCGACATCCCGAAGGATATGCGGAACTGACGCGCGTACCATCCCCTCGGGCCGGCTGACTGCGCGCTTCTGCGGCGAGCGGGCGCAGCCGGATTGCTTGCTGAAAAAAGGCCGCCCTGCTGCGCAAGGTGCGCAGCGGCAAAGCGAATGCGCATGTGGCGCGTTGGTCGGCACGGTGGATGCGGGCGCCCTCCACATCTCGGCGATTACCGTGCTGGAACTGGAAGCGGGTGTTCTGCGGCTGGAGCGGCGCGATACCCGGCAGGGCAGATCATGCGGACGTGGTTGGAGTCGCATGTCCTGCCGGAGTTCAAGGATCGCACATTTCCGGTGGACTCAGCCGTCGCCCTGCGCTGTGCCCGGCGTTCCCGATCCGCGCCCCGGAGCGCGCGCTTCGAGTCTCTCTTGCGAACGCGCTCTTGCGCGCTTCGCGTTACCAACGCCGGCAGATGCGATGGTGGTGGCTCCAGTGCCAGCCGCCGCGGCAGTGGCGATGGTGCGTGCGAACAACGCCGACGCCGGCGCTCGCGCCCACCGTCCCCACATGCGCGCCGGCACCCACGCCACCTGTCCCCACACCGGCTCCCACGCCGACAGGGCCGACCTGCACGCCGGCGGCGGCGCCGGCTTGCGCCAGGGCGACATTCGGGGCGATGAGGCCCGCGGCAAGAACTAACGTGGCCCAAAGCTTCATGTGCAACTCCCGTGTGGTTGTCGCGAGGCTTTCGCCCTCGGCGCGATGCCTGCGATTCAAGCCTTACAACGCGCGCGGGATGGTTTCGGCAGCACCGGCTGCCGGCAACAAATGAAATTCACGCGGCCTTGAGGGCGGCGGAGAGGGCGCCTTCGTAGTAGTCGGCGAGCGCATTCAACTCGGCCGCGCAATCGCCCCCTCCACCATGCTCTTTTGCGAACACGCTCTCGCGTGCTTCGCAGCCTTCAAAACAGCGGCCGTGCATCACCGCGAGTCGCTTCGGCTGCAGCGCCGCGAGCCGCCGGATGGTGCCGCCGATCGCCGGCGCCAGCGATGTCGAGTGGAACGCCTCTTCCGCCGCAATCGCCGCCGGCACGATGCTCTCGCGGGTGATAGCCGCGCCGTCTCCTAAATGCGTGAACAGGTCGCCGGTGAAAAGCGTGCCCGTCACCTCCTCGAACATCAGCCCCGATTCCCAGGCGTGCGGCACGTGCGGCGTGTCGATCCAGCGCACGCGCCTGCCGCCCAGATCGAGCACCTCGCCATCGGCGAGCATGCGCGGGGGGCGGTCGGCGAGGTCGTTGAGCGAGACGAGGCAGGCGGTGGCGCCGTGCACCACTTGAGCCTGTGGGGCAGCTTCCAGCCACAGGTTCATGGCGCCGCACTCGTCGGATTCCACATGGCCGAAGGAAATCCAGCGCAAGGCGCTTGCCGGCATGACGGTTTCGAGCGCCGCCTTCACGGGCGGGAACATCGCGCGCGGGCCGCAATGGAACAGCAGCGGCTCTTCGGCCTCCACGAGATACTGGTTGAAGGTGAAGCCGGCCGGCGCGGCGATCTCCGGCACGAAGGTGGAGATACGGTGGATGCCGTCCGTTATCTCATCAATGCGCGTTGTCACTTTATCCTCCCAGCCTCCCGCTCACCTCAGTCTACACTATCAACCCTCCCTCAAGGGGAGGGTGGGAACAGAGAAGCTTCTCAGGTGGCCACGGCATTTTAAGCTTGAGCCCATCGCGGCAATCGGCTTTCATTTCGCGGGGCCACGGGGCGGAGTGCGAGGGAGTACGCATGAAAGCCATCCGCACGCTGGTGCTTATCCTCGCCTTTCTCGCCACCACAGCGCCCATCGCGCGCCTGCTGGAGCTTCCCGCGAAATTCAGTCTGGACGGCCCGCTGTGGCTCTCCATGCAGCAGCACCTCTATCTCGGCTGGAATACCTTCTATGGGCCCGTGGAGGTTCTGGCGCTGGTGGGCTGCGTGGTGTTGTTCGTGGTTACACGGCGGGATGAGGAGAACCACAACGCCTATCTCATCGCCGCGGCCTGCTATCTGTCGATGATCCTCTATTTCTTCCTGTTCAACGACTGGGTGAACCACACCCTGCAGGCCTGGACGGCCGCGACCCTGCCGAAGAACTGGGCCGACTACCGACTGAAGCTGGAGACGGAGCATGTGCTGGCGGCGCTGTTCTCGGTGATCGCCTTCGTCACCCTGCTGCGGGCGCGTATCCAGGAAGCGGCGGCGGCGCGCGCCGAGCGGCCGTCGGACATCGCGCTCACCCAGCCGGCGGAATAGGCTCTACGCCTCTGCCGCGTTTGGATCCCTGAGGCGATTGCCCCAGCGGTCGATCGCGCCAATGTCCTTGCGGAAACGCCGTTCGATCCAGGCGATCTGATCCGCCGTCAGATTCCCGCGGTTGAGCACCGGCGGGCTCTCGTTGTCACGCTGCATTTTCTTGAGCGCGGGGACGTTGATCTTGTCCGCCACTATCTCAAGCCCCTCCTGCAGCTTGTCGAGTGTGATGAGGAAGTGGGTTGCCGGAAGCCCATCCGCGCGAAGAAAGCGCGAGATCTGCGGCCGCATCTGGTCGGGATGATCGGGCACCCAGCTCTCTAGGAACCGCGCGAAGTCCATCCCGCCCGTGTAGAGCCTCGGCCGGTCGCGAAAGCGATCCTTGGTGTGGGCGTTGTAGATGCTGATGACGTAATCCACCGGATCGCGGATGACGCCCCACACGAACACCTCGTTCATGTCGGTCCGTTTCGTCAGCCACTCGAAGTGTTGCAGAAATTTGGCATAGCTGAGGTGCTTGCCGAATTCCGATTGCACCAGACGCAACTCTGCGTGCGGCCCCAGCACCACCTCGATCGCAGTGGACGCAGTCTTGAGGTTGGCGATGAAGAGGAACTTCCTGGTCAGGCTGAAGAGCATGTGATGATCGCGCGCCCTGCGCCTGCCGCTGAGTGCTATTCGCTTGCGCGGGCGGCGAGCTTGGCGGCGCGCCGGGCTTTCCTGCGCTCGATCTTCCGCTCCACCTTCGCGTCGCTGCACGCCTGCGCCGGAACCTTCTCCATCACCACGGTGACGCTGTTCACAAAGGCAACCAACGCGGGCTTCGCCGGCGCCAGCGCCAGCGAGAGGATGTTGCCGGCCTCGTGGCAGTAGGCGGGATTGTCGTGGATGCTGCGCATGGAGGAATCGTTGGCGAGTTTCGTCTTGAACGCGTGATAGGCGGATTCACCGCGGCCTTTGCCGTACATCCGCTTGAACATGCGCGCGAGGGTGGCATCGGCCAGCCGCAACTCCGGCCCGAAGCCCGTCTGGAAGGCGTTGAAGCGCGGGACTTCGTTGCAGGTGAGCGCGGCCACCATCAGCTCCTGCTGAATGGCGGAGGTCTGGACCGCGGACATTTCGTCCGGCTTGGCGCAGGCCGGGCCACGCGCATCGGCGGCACCGGAGATCGCGAGCGACAGAGCCAGACAAACGCCTCCAACCACCCAACGCATTTCGACACACCATTTCTGCTTCGGGCTCATGATAGCGGCAAAGCAGCGGCCGCGCCAACGCCGCTGCCGCCTGCGAGAATTTCGGCTATAAGCGACGCATGTCCGAATTAACTTCCGATAAGCCGCACGCCGTGGATCTGAGCAGCGAGAATGTTCACTGGGACCTGCGCGACAGCATGTCCTACGGCGACTATCTGAACTTGTCGCAGCTGCTGTCCTGCCAACGCCCCCTTACCGAGCGGCACGACGAATTGCTGTTCGTGGTGATTCACCAGGCCTCCGAACTGTGGATGAAGCTATGCCTGCACGAGATTGGCGCCGCCATCCGCCAGATTCACGATGACGATCTCGGGCCCGCCTTCAAAATGATGGCGCGGGTGGCGCGGGTGCAGGTGAACCTCATTCAGTCGTGGGAGATTCTTTCCACGTTGACGCCGTTCGATTACTCCAGCTTCCGCGAAGCGCTGGGCCGCTCCTCCGGCTTCCAATCGTATCAGTATCGCATGCTGGAATTCCGCCTCGGCAACAAGCATGCCGACATGGCGCGCGTGTTCGAATCCAAGCCCGAGATTTACGCGCAGGTTCAGGCGGCGCTGAAGGAGCCTAGCATCTACGATGTGTCGCTGGCGCTGCTGGCGCGCCGCGGCTTGCCAATTCCGCGCGACAAGCTGGAGCGCGACTTCTCGCAGACCTATGTATCCGATCCGCAGGTGACGGCAGCGTGGCGCGAAGTCTATCGCGATGCCGAAAAGCACTGGGATCTGTACGAGCTGGCGGAGAAGCTGGTCGATCTCGAATACCGCTTCCACCTCTGGCGCTTCAGCCACATGAAGACGGTGGAGCGCATCATCGGCGGCAAGACGGGGACCGGCGGCACCTCGGGCGTGCAGTATCTGCAGAAGGCGCTGAGCTTGCGCTTCTATCCCGAGCTGTGGGACGTGCGCACCGAGATTTAGGGCGGAGGGTTCGTGGGGGCGCTGTCGCATATCCGTGTGCTGGATTTAAGCCGCGTGCTGGCGGGGCCATGGGCGACGCAGACTCTTGGTGATCTCGGCGCCGAAGTGATCAAGATCGAAAAGCCAAATGAGGGCGACGAAACGCGTCACTTCGGTCCGCCGTTTTTGTCGATGCCGGATGGCAGCAAAGGCGACGCTGCGTATTTTCTCTCCGCCAATCGCAACAAGAAATCCGTCGCCATCGATATTTCGAAGCCGGAAGGTGCGGCGCTGGTGAAGCGGTTGGCGCGCCGCGCGCATGTGCTGGTGGAGAACTTCAAAACAGGCACGATGGCGCGCTACGGTTTGGACTACGCTTCGCTCGCGGCCGACAATCCGGCGCTGGTCTACTGCTCGCTCACCGGTTTCGGCCACACCGGCCCGTACAAGGACAAGGCTGGCTACGATTACCTCATCCAGGGCATGGGCGGGTTGATGAGCGTCACCGGCCAGCCGGACGGTACGCCCGGCGCCGCACCGATGAAGGTGGGCGTCGCTGTCTCCGATCTGGTCTCCGGTCTCTACACCACCATCGCGATCATGGCTGCGCTGCTGCACCAGGCGCGCACGGGTGAGGGGCAGGAGATCGACATGGCGCTGTTCGATTGTCAGGCGGCCGGGCTTGCCAATCAGGCGATGAACTATCTGGCGGGCGGCAAGGTGCCCACGCGGCTCGGCAATGCACATCCCAACATCGTACCGTATCAGGTGTTCGCAACGGCCGACGGATTTCTCATCATCGCCATCGCCAATGATCAGCAGTTCAGGCGCTTCTGCAAAGCGAGCGGAGAGGAACAGCTTGCGTCCGGTCCGCGCTTCGCCACGAATGCAGCACGGGTGGAACATCGCACCACTCTCGTTCCACTGCTCGATTCGATACTGCGCGCACGCACAACGGCCGACTGGATTGCGTTGCTGGAACAGGCGAACGTGCCTTGTGGTCCGATCAATCGCATCGATCAGGTGTTCGCCGATGCGCAAGCCATGGCACGTGGCCTTGTCGTAGAGACACAACACGCCGCCGGCCCCCTGAACCTTGTAGCCAGCCCTTTGCGCCTCGCCAAAACCCCGCCAGAGTACCGCTCCGCCCCACCGCGCCTCGGCGAACACACCGACGAAGTTCTGTGGGACATTCTGAACCTTTCACCAAACGAAATCGAACATCTGCGCAGCACTTCCGTGATCGCTTGACGCAAGGCTCCTCCCCCTCGAAGCGGGGGAGGGGGACCATGCGAAGCATGGTGGGGGCGCGTGCGAGCACCGCTTTTGACATTTCAAACGCGCACGCTTGCTGCGCCGCAGGATGTCCTTGCCGGAAACAATCCTCTGGCAGCGCATTCGGCGTGGACAACTCGCGAGTCTCCAGTTTCGCCGTCAACATCCGTTCGGGCCATACATCCGTGACTTCTTCTGCGCCGCATCGTGTCTCGCTATTGAGATCGATGGCACGATTCACGAGACCGAAGCACAGTCTCTGCACGATCAGCGCCGGGATGCGTGGTTAAGGGCAGGGGATACGGGTTCTCAGAATTGCGGCAGCCGACATCTTGAGCGATGAGAGCCTCGACCATGTGCTCTTGCGGATTGCGCATATGGCCGCCCCCTCCACCGCCTTCGGCGGTCCCCCTCCCCCGTAAACGGGGGAGGAGCCATAACCTTTCTGATCGTGAACCAAGGGAAACAGCGCCATGACATACGAACTCTGGTACTGGTCGGGCATTCCAGGACGGGGAGAATTCGTGCGGCTCGCGCTGGAGGAGGCGGGCGCGCCCTATATCGACATTGCGCAGGAGCAAAATGCCGACGAGAAGATGCTGGCGCGGATGAAGGCGGAGAAGCACATGCCCGCATTCGCGCCACCGTTCCTGAAAGCAGGCACACTCGCCATCGGGCAGACCGCGAACATCCTGCTGTATCTCGGTGAGAAGCACGGTCTGGCGCCGAAGAGCGATGCCGGCCGCTTCTGGGTGCATCAGCTGCAACTCACCCTCGCCGATCTGGTGGCCGAAATTCACGACGGCCATCATCCCATCGCCGGCAGCCTCTATTACGAAGACCAGAAAACTGAAGCCGCGCGCCGCAGCGAGAATCTGCGCAACGAACGCCTGCCGAAATATCTCGGCTACTTCGACGGGATCCTCGCGCGCAACGGCGGCTGGCTCGCCGGCAAGCGCCTCTCCTATGCCGATTTGTCCCTGTTCCATGTCATCGAAGGCCTGCGCTACGCCTTCCCCAACACCATGCGCAAACTGGAACGGAAATATCGCGAGCTGGCGCCGCTGCACGACCGCGTGGCGAAGCGCCCGCGCATTGCGGCTTATCTGGCATCGGATCGCCGCTACGCCTTCAATACGGGAGGAATCTTCCGCCACTATCCCGAACTCGATCCATAACCCATTTCCCCAAAGGGCATCTGCAACGAAGGCTAAGCATGTGCGTTGCTCCCGATAGGGGAGGTCAGTGCCGATGCGCGCGGCCGTATGTTTCGCAGTGGCGTTGTTCAGCGTTGCGAATGCGCGCGCGGCAGATTCTTCACCTCGGGCAATTGCGGATTTTTCGGCAAGCGGCATTGAGCCCGAAAGACAGCCGTTGACCACACAGGATCGTCCGCTGCCGGAAGCAGCGCCCGCGCGTCCTCTCGCGGGTCTCTCGGAGCATACGCCGTTTGCCGCCGTGCGCCGGCCTCACGATCTGCCGTTGCTGGGACCCGAGCGGCCGCTGCCCGCCTCTGCGCCGGCCGGCATCCACATCGGGCCCTTCCATGCTGAAGCGGTCACCAAATATTCGCGTAGCGGCAGGGCGCGGATGGTGCCGCAATACCGGATGGATGGCCTCACTGTGCTCGGAGGCGACATCGGCGGCTCCTTCGACGGCCGCGGCGGCATGGTCACTCTGCACTGGCGCCTTGGTCCTTAAACTTTGCTTTAATTGCCGCGGATTTCCGCGAGGGCGCATCAGCACCTCCTTGCCATTCTCGGCTCTGCTGGGAGGCGGCTATGCGGGCGGGCATTCTTTCGTTGATTCTACTGTTTGGCGCGACGCCGTTGGCGGCGCAGGCCGACTCTTACGGCGCCGGCGACCCTGTCGGGCAGGTGGTCCTGGCGTCGGTGAACACAGACGAGTTTTCGGGTGGAGCGGGCGTGCGCGACCCGGCACCGCTCTTTGCCGCACAGCACGGCAGCTACGTGGCCCGGGCCAGCGGGCTGGACCGCATCGACCCGGCCGACTTCAGAATGCTCGGGGGCCAGATCGGCGGCAACGGCGTTAAGGGCGGGGCGGTTGTCTCGCTTACCTGGCCGACGGTGCGCTGAGGCCACTTTCCCGCCGCCTTCTCATGCCCTAATGCTCCGCGCGCGCCCGCGCAGCAAGCCACGCGGCGCTTCATGAGGATCAAGATGCCGTTCAAGGTTGCCGTTGTCGGCGCGACAGGAAATGTCGGCCGCGAAATGCTGAGCGTTCTGTCCGAGCGCGAGTTTCCCGCGAGCGAAGTGGTGGCGCTGGCGTCTTCGCGCTCCGTCGGCACCTCCGTCTCGTTCGGTGACGCAACGCTGAAGGTTCGGCCGCTGGAGCATTTCGACTTTCGCGACACGGACATCTGCCTGATGTCGGCCGGCGCAAATGTTTCTAAGGAATGGTCGCCGAAGATCGCCGATGACGGCGCGCTGGTGATCGACAATTCCTCTGCCTGGCGCATGGATCGCGAAGTGCCGCTGGTGGTGCCGGAGGTCAACGCTCACGCACTCGAGCACGGTATCAAGAAGGGCATCATCGCCAACCCCAACTGCTCGACCATTCAGCTGGTGGTGGCGCTGAAGCCGCTGCACGACTTCGCGACCATCAAACGCGTCGTGGTTTCGACCTACCAGTCGGTGTCCGGCACCGGCAAGGAAGCGATGGACGAACTGTTCTCCCAGACTCGCGCGGTGTTCGTCGCCGATCCGCTGGAGCCGAAGATTTATCCCAAGCGGATTGCCTTCAACGTCATTCCCCAGGGCGGCGGCTGGCTGGACAGCGGCTACACCACCGAGGAATGGAAGATGATGGTCGAGACGCAGAAGATCCTCGATCCCGACATCCAGCTCACCTGTACGGTGGTGCGCGTGCCCGTGTTCATCGGCCATTCGGAATCGGTGAACATCGAATTCGAGAAGCCGATCACGGCGGAGAAGGCGCGCAACATTTTGCGCGAGGCGCCGGGCGTGCTGGTTGTCGACAAGCGCGAGGACGGCGGCTACGTCACGCCAGTGGAAGCGGCGGGCGAGGACGCCACCTACGTGTCGCGCATCCGCAAGGACCCGACGGTGGAGAACGGGCTGAACATGTGGGTGGTGTCGGACAATCTGCGCAAGGGTGCGGCGCTGAATGCGGTGCAGATCGCCGAATGCCTGATCAACCGCAAAATCCTGAAGCACGCCGCCTAGTGTACTGACCGCGCATGCCGGACCGCATCGAGACGCGCTATCGCGCGCTGCTCGCAAGTGGCGAGCTTGTGCCGGATGCGGCGCAGGAACGCGCCATCCGGCGATTGCAGAGGCTGGCGACCCAGTTGCGTCGCTATCGGCTAGGGAGGCGGCGCTTCTTTTCCGTCATCGAGCCGCCGAAAGGTCTGTATCTTTGGGGCGATGTGGGCCGCGGCAAATCCATGCTGATGGATTTGTTCTTTGAGGCCGCTGTGGTCACGCCCAAGCGGCGCGTCCACTTCAATGCCTTCATGGTGCAGACGCACGCGCGCATTCACTATCAACGCAAGTGCGCCGACGAGGACGCCATCTTTACTGTGGCGCAGACCATTGCACGGGAGGCTGCTTTGCTCTGCTTCGACGAATTCCAGGTGACGGATGTTGCCGACGCCATGATTCTGGGCCGTCTGTTCGAGCAACTGTTGGACGCCGGCGTGGTGATTGTCGCCACCTCGAACACGCCGCCGCGCCGCCTCTATGAAGGCGGGCTCAACCGTCAGCTGTTTCTGCCGTTCATTGCGCTGATCGAAGAGAAGCTGGATGTCGTGGAACTCAACGGCCCTACCGACTACCGCCTGCAGCGGCTCTCGCAAGTGAACACCTACATCACGCCGCTCGGGCCCGAGGCGGATGCCAAGATGGATTCGGCGTGGTTGCGTCTTACTGACAGATCGGGCGGCGAGCCGCTGACCTTGACGGTGCTGGGCCGCAAACTAGCCGTGCCGCGAGTAGCCAAAGGCGTGGCGCGCTTTTCCTTCGACGAGCTTTGCCGCCAGCCCCTGGCGGCGGCGGACTATCTCGAAATCGCGCAACATTATCATACTGCTCTGATCGACCATGTGCCGCAGCTGTCGCCTGCCGAGCGCAACGAGGCGCGCCGCTTCACCACACTGATCGACACGCTCTACGACGAAAATGTGAAGCTCATATGCTCCGCCGCCGCGCCGCCCCACGCATTATATCCGGAGGGCGATGGCGCCGATGCCTTTCGCCGTACCGCCTCGCGGCTCATGGAGATGCAGAGCGCGGAATACCTGGGCCGCGGCCATTCGGTTCACGGCAGGGCGGTTGAAACCGTCGCCGCAGAGGCATAATTCCCAGAAGGGAATGGGTCTTATGGAAAGCCTGATCACCACCACGGCGCTGATCATCGGAGCGATCCTGCTTTATCGCTACCGCGCGCCCGTGCTCGATCGCCTCCGCCGCTTCGATGCCCAGAACGTCGAGCGGATCCGGGAAGAAGTGAGCGACCGGCGCGATCCGGTCGCCCATTACAAGCACACCATGCGGCTGGCGGAAGAGCAGGTGGAAGAGATCGGCGAGCTGCCAACGCACGATATGCGTACGGGCCTGCCGGTCACGCTCTACGTGTTCGAAGGCGAGCAGTTCGCGACGCGCGACGAGGCGGAGGCGGCACGGCAGCGCAGCATCGTATCCAAGGCCCGGAAATTCTATCAGGACCTGCCCACCGCGCTTTCCCACCGCCACAAAGAAACGCTGAACTAGGCAGGTTCGCCCTGCATCAGGCGCGGCAGCTTGCCGAGATCGCCGCCGGCATTGCGCATGAAGAAGCGGCGCAAGGGACCGATCGCGTCCACGACGCCGAGCCCTAGATCGCGGATGGCGCGCACCGGCGCCAGATCGTTCGAGAACAGCCGGTTCAATCCGTCGGTGGCGGCAGCCAGCGCAAACGAGTCGAATCGTCGCCAGCGCTCGTAGCGCCGCAACGCCTCTGTGTCGCCTGCATCGAGGCCGAGGCGCACGGATTCCAGCACGCATTCGGCAAGCGCGGCGGCATCTTTCAACCCGAGATTCAGTCCCTGCCCCGCAATCGGGTGGATGCCATGCGCGGAGTCTCCAGCCAGCGCAAACCGCGGCCCGATGTAGCCGCGCGCCAGATGAAAGCGGAGCGGATAGGACCAGCGCGCGCCGACGACCTTGATCGGCCCAAGATGTTGTCCGAAGCGGCGCGCCACTTCCGCTTCGAATTTGTCCGGCGGCAATTGCATCAGAGACGGCGCAAGCTCCTCCCGTTCTGTCCACACCAGCGAAGAGCGATTGGCTGAATGTTGGCCTACCGCTTCGCTACTGGAGGCCGGGGTCATCGGCAGAATGGCAAACGGGCCCGACGGCAGGAAATGCTCATACGCTGTGCCGTTGTGCGGGCGTTCGTGTTCGACCGTCGCGACAATGCCGACCTGCGGATACGACCACGCAATGGTGCGCAAGCCCATCTGTTCACGCAGGGGCGACTCGCGGCCGTCGGCAGCCACCACCAGGCTCGCGTGCAATCGGTTGCCGTTGGACAGGGATGCTTCCATCTGCTCGCCGCGCAACGCGATGGAGGTGACCGCCGCCGGTGAAATCATCCAGATGCCCTGTGTCTCTTTCAGCGCCGCAAACAGGGCGCGCCGGATGTGGCGGTTCTCTGCAATGGCGCCCATTGGCTCCCCGATTTCGCGATGGTCGAAGTGCAGCGAGAACGGGCTCGGGTTCGCATCGAGCGCGGCGTCCGTCACCAGAATGTCGAAGATGGGTTGCGCGTCCGCTTCAAGGTGCGGCCACACGCCGAGTGTCCGCAGCATCCGGATAGCCGCGTAGGAGAGCGCCGTCACCCGTCCGTCGAACGCCTCGTTGGTGAGCGTCGTCTCCGGAACAGGATCGGCCACGACAACTGAAACGCCGCCCTGCGCCAAGGCGAGAGCCAAGGTCAGCCCGACCATGCCGCCGCCGGCGATCAACACGTCGCAGGAATCTGGCGTTGCCAAGTCTGTGCTGCTCATGGGGCGTTTCGTGCGTAGGGCTTTGGTTCCATGAAAACGTCATACTTTGAAGGGGTGCGGCTTGGGAACCACAAGCGCCGATCTGATTATATTAGAGAGGCGAGAACGGCGATGCGACGGTACTACTTCAATTTCCGGAAAGGCGATGAAATCGCGGTGGATCGGCGCGGTATGTGGCTGGCAAATGAAAATGTCGCCCGCACGGAAGCCATACAGCTTTGGGGTACTCTGCTGGCGGTTGCCCTTGTCACAGGCGATCCGCCCGAAGATTGCGAATACGAAATTGCCAACGACAACGGCGAGACTGTGGCAACTGTTCCTTTGGGTGTCTGCGGCGGGGTGCAGTAGTCAGCGCGAAGCGGCGAGGCTCGCTTTTTTCGGCTCACTCAGGAGTTCGGTCAACTCGTGCGCGACCGCGCGCGATGAAAAGCAACCCGAATAGCCCCGCTCCGGATTGAAGGTTACGATCAGAGTTTTCTGCTGCAGCTTGAGCGATGGCTTCGTTCCCGTGGCAAGTGTAACACGGCGCAATCGGGTGCCGACCATCTTGCGAGCGCGGGTATCCTGAATGAAGTGATCCAGCCCGTGGGCAGCGTTTTCCATCGCTTCGGAAGCGGTCGCTCGCAGATTCGCATCCGTCTCAAGCACGCTCCAGTCCACAATGAAGACAACACGCAAATGACGCTCGTGCTGAAACTTCTCGGCTTGCTGATGCGCGATGAACTGCACGTCTTTCACCGACATGGGAGTGGGCGACAGGGGCGGCGCATCGGCAACATGAACGGCCGGTAAGCCGTTCGGCTCGGAATCCGTATAGAGGGTAAGGGCACCCCACCCTGCCACGCGTAACGCCGTTTCACCGGAATCGTACTTCAGCATCCGGCCGCCCAGCGACGTATGATCCGAAGAGAGGACGAATACTTCCGGATCGCCGTCGAATTTCAGCAGGAAGTTTTTACCGTCACGCTGAATCTGGAATCGAATTTTGTCGCCGGCGAGATATTCGCCATCCTCCACGCTGGCAAGGCGTCCTCCAAGCAGACGTTGAAAGAATCCCGCATGCGCCGGCGAGGCAAGGCCGAGCGCAAGCGCCACGAGAACCATTCTGGAAAACATTTGCGCCCGCATGGCGCTGGGTGTCCGTTTCCGCTCGATCCTGTCATGCCGCGCTGCTGTCGCAGCGTGGCCCCGCCCCCGCTAGAGGTGGAGTAATGCCTTGGGAATGGGGCATTTTTAAGGTTCGGGGCGTGCCGGGCTTTTCACGTTTTCCAAGGGGCTGACAGGGGGAGTGAAATTTCCTACACCACGCGCGCTTTCGAATCTCCGCCGAAAGAGGATTGTCCGTGACCTCCTGCCTCAACAGCTTCAAGGCCCGCCGAACCATGACGGTGGGCGCCAAGAGCTATGTCTATTTCAGCCTTCCTGCCGCCGAAAAGAATGGTCTCGAAGGCATCTCGCGCCTACCTTACTCGCTGAAGGTTCTGCTGGAAAATTTGTTGCGGCACGAAGACGGGCAGACCGTCAAAGCCAGCGACATCCGCGCCTTTTCGGAATGGCTGAAGACGCGCACCTCGGAGCGCGAAATCGCTTTTCGCCCGGCGCGCGTGCTGATGCAGGATCTGACTGGCGTTCCTGCCGTGGTCGATCTCGCGTCCATGCGCGGCGCTATGAAGGGCCTTGGCGGCGATCCGGAGAAAATCAATCCGCTTGCTGAAGTCGATCTGGTGATCGATCACTCGGTGATGGTGGACACGTTCGGCAGCCGCAATGCCTTCAAGCAGAACGTGGTGAAAGAGTATCAGCGCAACATGGAGCGCTATGCCTTTTTGCGCTGGGGCCAGCAGGCGTTTGCGAATTTCCGCGTGGTGCCGCCGGGCACCGGCATCTGCCATCAAGTGAATCTGGAATATCTCGCGCAGACCGTGTGGACGCGCAAAGCGAAGGACAACGGCAAGGCAGTTGAGTACGCTTTCCCCGATACGCTGGTCGGAACCGACAGTCACACCACCATGGTCAACGGATTGTCGGTGCTCGGTTGGGGCGTGGGCGGCATCGAGGCGGAAGCGGCAATGCTGGGCCAGCCGATTTCCATGCTGATTCCTGAAGTGATAGGCTTCCGCATCACCGGCAAACTGCGCGAAGGCGTCACCGCCACCGATCTCGTGCTCACTGTCACGCAGATGCTGCGCAAGAAAGGCGTGGTGGGAAAGTTCGTGGAGTATTTTGGTCCCGGTCTCGACGAGATGACGGTGGAAGACCGCGCCACCATCGCGAACATGTCACCGGAATACGGCGCCACCTGCGGCTTCTTCCCCATAGACGCGGACACGCTGCGCTACCTGAAGATCACCGGGCGCAAGGCCGCGCGCGTGGCGCTAGTGGAGAAATACGCGAAGACCCAGGGCCTGTTCCGCACCGCGAAGTCGCCCGATCCGCTCTTCACGGACTCGCTGGAGTTGGATCTTGACACCGTCGAACCGAGCCTCGCCGGCCCGCGGCGGCCGCAGGACCGCGTGGCGCTTTCCAGCGCGTCCAAAGAATTTGCCAATGCGCTCAACAGCACCTTCGGCAAGAGCGACGCCGGCCAGCGAGTGCCGGTGCAGGGCACGAATTACAGCGTCGGAAACGGCGATGTGGTGATTGCGGCCATCACCTCCTGCACCAATACCTCCAATCCCAGCGTGATGATTGGCGCTGGTTTGGTCGCCAAGAAGGCGGTCGAGCGTGGCCTGAAAGTGAAGCCTTGGGTGAAAACCTCGCTGGCGCCGGGCAGCCAGGTTGTTACCGACTACTATGCAAAATCCGGCCTCGACAAATACCTCGACAAGCTGGGATTCCAGCTTGTCGGCTATGGCTGCACCACCTGCATCGGCAATTCCGGCCCGCTGCCGGATGCGATTGCAAATGCCGTGAACGAAGGCGATCTGGTGGTGGCTTCCGTGCTCTCCGGCAACCGGAATTTCGAGGGGCGCGTGCATCCGCAGGTGCGTGCGAATTATCTGGCATCACCGATGCTGGTGGTCGCCTATGCGCTGGCCGGTTCGATGAATGTCGATCTCTCGCGAGAGCCGGTCGGCCATGACGACCGCAACAATCCGGTGTACCTGAAGGACATCTGGCCGTCGCCGCAGGAGATCTCTAGCACCATCCGCAAGGCGATTACCGCCTCCAGCTTCCGCACGCGCTATGCCGATGTCTTCGAAGGTGACGCGAACTGGAAAAGGGTGAAGGTCCGCGGCGGCAAAACCTACGCCTACGATCAGAATTCAACCTATGTGCGCAACCCGCCATATTTCGAGGGCATGCCGCCCGACGCTCCAGGCACGACCGACGTGAAGGGCGCGCGCATTCTCGCGCTGTTCGGCGATTCCATCACGACCGATCACATCAGCCCCGCAGGCTCGATCAAGAAGGAGAGCCCGGCCGGCAAATATCTGCTCGAACACGGCGTCGCTTATCCCGATTTCAACTCGTACGGCGCGCGGCGCGGCAACCACGAAGTGATGGTGCGCGGCACCTTCGCGAACATCCGCATCAGGAACGAGATGATGGGCGGCCGCGAGGGCGGCAACACGATCTACTATTCCGATGGCGCGCCTTCGGGCGAAGAGATGCCGATCTACGACGCCGCCATGCGCTACCAGGCCGACGGCGTGCCGGTGGTGGTGATCGGCGGCAAGGAATACGGCACCGGTTCTTCGCGCGACTGGGCCGCCAAAGGCCCAAAGCTGCAGGGTGTGCGCGCGGTGATCGCGGAGAGTTTCGAGCGCATCCACCGCTCCAACCTGATCGGCATGGGCATCGCGCCGCTGGTGTTCGAGGCCGGCAAGACCCGTCACGATTACGGCCTCACAGGCCGCGAAGCGATCGACATTCCACTGTCAGGCCAGATCACGCCGCGCATGCAGCTGATGGCAACCATTCGCTATCCGGACGGCCGCGCCTGTCCCCTGCCGCTGTGGTTGCTGATCGTGACGGCCGATGAGATCGCCTATTTCCAAAACGGCGGCATCCTGCCCTTCATGGTCCGCAGCCTGCTGGCGGCCTGAGGATCACGATCCGCATTCGGCACAAGCTATTGTGACAATTAGGTTTCCTTCTTCGGCATAGCAGGAACTCTGCCCTTCAAGCCGAAGTGAGTGGAGCGGCGCGCCGCCGTTTTCTATGGTGGGGGCATGTTTGGCCGTTGTCCCACCGGTGCCGCCCTCGCCGGAGCGTATCTTTTTGTTGCCTCCGCAGCCGTTGCGCAGGCACCGAACATCAAGCCCAGGCGGCCGGTGGTGGTGGAGCTTTACACGAGCCAAGGTTGCAGTTCCTGCCCTCCGGCGGACGCGCTGCTCGGGCAATTGGCGGCACGCAGGGACGTGATCGCCATGAGCCTGCCGGTGACCTACTGGGACATGCTCGGCTGGCGCGACACGCTCGCCAGCGATGCCAATACGAAACGTCAAAAGGCATACGCCAAAGAACTCGGCCGTGGCGGGGTCTACACGCCGCAGATGATCGTCGACGGCGCCAACGATGTTGTCGGCAGCCGCGAGCTGACGGTGCATACGACGATTGCGGCCCGGGCCAACGACATGCGTGCGGTGCCCGTCAATCTCGAAGCCAACAGTCAGCAAGTTCATGTTGCGGTGGGCCCGGCACAGGGGCCAGCCGAGCATGACGCGACGATCTGGCTGTTCGGCCTTCTGCCGCAGGCGACAGTGAAGATCGGCGACGGCGAGAACAGCGGCCGCACCATCACCTATCGCAATGTGGTCCGCGAGATTCGCGCGTTGGGCACCTGGAAAGGCCAGCCGGTCAACGTGACCTTGCCGCGCGCGGAGGCAGGTCAGCCGCACGATGGAATCGCCGTGGTCGTGCAGCAGGGCGGCTATGGCCGCGTCATCGGCGCTGCGGCAATCGATCACCCGAACTTCTATTTCATCCGCTAGCCATCACCTTTGTCTTGTAACGAGACACGCGCACTGCACGCAGTAACCTTTCGCGGCCTATTCCCTAGCGAATTTCCGCGGACCTTTACCACTGCACGCGTGTTCGTCGCGCCCGGCCGCTTTCATAACCTCCTGTTAGGCAAAGCTGCGCCGCATAAGGCAATACACGCACTTTGCGGTTCAGGTTTCGGCTTTTTTAATTCCCACCGCACATCATGAAGAAAAGGCCGGGAAATCTGGCCCAAGAAGGTGGGTGGGACGTGAACCAGACGCTAGCCAAACAGCCAGCCGACAGCCTGCGAAAACTCACCGCCGTTCATCGGATGGAACGCCTGCATCTGGCGCTCTCCGGCGCGCGCGAAGCAGCGTTCGACTGGACGGTGGCGGATGACCGCATCGCATGGGAAGCGGGCCAGGATGTGCTTGCCCTGCACAACGATCCCGATCGCCTCGCGCTGGGGGATTTCTTTCGCGCGTGGATGAGCGAAGCGGGCCGCGATCGCCTGCGCGAAGTGATGGACGATGAATCGTCCATGGATTCTGCGTTCAGCTTCGAATTCGAAGCGGCCTCGGCGATGGGATCGGAATGGTTCGAGATGCGCGGCGTTCGTATCGCCGGTGCGGGGGGGCAGACCGAGCGTCTGGTGGGACTCCTTCGCATCGTCACAGAGCGGGTGCGCGACGCCCAGCGGCTGCACTATCTCGCGACGCGCGACGAACTGACCGGCCATCTCAATCGCACCAGTCTGCGCTCCGAATTGTCGGAAGCCATCGAGGCGGCGCGGGCGGAAAACCGCAGCTGCGCTTTCCTTGTGGCCTCCATCGACCGTCTGGCCGCCATCAACGAAGCGTATGGCTTCGGCGCGGCGGACGAGGCAATCGTTGCGGTGGGTGAGCGGCTCGCCGGCTCGCTGCGCGGCACCGACGTGATCGGCCGCACCGCGGGCAACAAGTTCGGCGTCATCGTCGGCAACTGTCGCGAGCGCGAGATTGCGCTGGTGGCCGAGCGCTTGCGCGCTGCGGTGCGCGGCGCGGTGATCTCCACCCGCGGCGGCACCGTCGCGGCAACCATCAGCGTGGGCGCGGTCTGCCTGCCGGCCAGCGCATCCTCCAGCCAGGAAGCGATGCTGCGCGCGGAAGAAGCGCTGGATCACGCGCGTGCGCGAGGCCGCGATGGCTTCGCCATGTATGCGAAGTCTCCCCAGCGCGAATCGGCGCGTCTGCGCCTGATGACGATTGCGGATGAGGTTGTGGCGGCGCTGCATGACAAGCGGCTGGTGTTCGCGTATCAGCCGATCGTCAGCGCGAAAACGCGCAAAGCTGTGCACCACGAATGCCTGCTGCGCATGCTGCGCACCGACGGCACCGTGGTGAGCGCGGGCCAGTTCATTCCGGCGGCGGAGCAGTTGGGCCTCGTGCGGCTGGTGGACCGCCACGCGCTCGAGATGACTATCGAGAAGCTGCATGTGAATCCCGATGCAAGCCTTGCCGTGAATGTGTCCGGCACCACGGCGGGCGACCCCTCCTGGCTGCAGTCGTTCATCAACTACGTGCGCGCCAACCACACCGTGGCCAAGCGCATCATCGTGGAGCTCACCGAGACCGCCGCGCTTCACGATTTCGAGGAGAGCGCGAAATTCATCTCCAATCTGCGGGAGTTGGGTTGCCGTGTTGCCATCGATGATTTCGGCGCCGGCTACACCTCGTTCCGCAATCTGCAGATGCTGCGGGTGGACATGGTGAAGATCGACGGGACCTATATCCGCGGCCTCTCGCAATCACCCGACAACCAGATCTTCGTGCGCACCCTGGTGGACCTCGCCAAGAACTTCAATCTGGAGACGGTCGCCGAATGGGTGGGCTCGGACGAAGATGCGGACCTCCTGGAGCAGTTCGGGGTCGATTACTTCCAGGGCTTCCATGTCGGCGAGCCGCAACTCGAACCCGACTGGTTGAAGAACTAAGCCGCAGTCTTTTCGATGCAGACGGTGTGCCTGCTGCCGGTGAGCTGTAGCGCGACCTGACGCTTGTCAGGACCGCTGCCGCAATAGATGTCGACGCGCTTTCCGTTGATTCCGCCACCAATGTCGTTCGCGGCGTAGGTGCGTCCGCTCCATGGCGTCGGCAGGTCGGGAATACGAAATCTGGTGCCGAGGGGAATGAGGTCCGGATCCACAGCGGCGCCGCCGACCGCCAGCGGTTCGCCGCGCGCGTTCAACGGTGCATCGCTGCGGCGCCAGCCTTTGTTCCATCCGAGAAACCAGCCGTGATGCGTCAAGCCCCAGCCGTCCGTTCGCACCCTGCGCAGAAAATCCTCCGGGAAAAGATAGCCGTGACCATCAACTTCAATGTCAGAGGCCGAACCTGAGAACTCTAGTTCCGATGCCGTGTAGTAGCCGCTGACCTTCCAGCCGCCGGAGCAGCGCTCAGTGGCATTCACTCGGTGAGCAAAGGCGGACGAGAGGAGTGGCGCAACGACGAAGGTGGTCACGAAGGCTCGGCGGCTCAGGATACTCACGTGTTCTTCGCCTTAAGTTGCCCTCTCCCTTCATCCCAAAGGTTTGTTGTGGCTACTTCCGTTCGCGCGCGAGTTCGGCGAGCTGTTTGCGCATCGCTTCCATCTCGCTCTTCAGTTCGCTGAGCTCGTCGGATTTTTTCTCCGGCGCAGCGCCGCCATTGGAAGGCCGTGGCGGCTCTTCCTCACTTGCCCCGCGTCCGCCTGGCGCAAAGGGCGTAAACATCTTCATGGCGCGCTCGAACATGGCGAGATTCTGCCGCGCCATATCCTGAAATATCTGCGGGCCGCTGCCGAAGGCTTCCGCCATGCGGGTACGCATCTGCTCCTGGTTCTTCGTGAAGCTCTCCATCGACATGTCGAGATAGCCGGGCACGAAGGCCTGCAGGCTGTCGCCGTACATGCGAATGAGCTGGCGCAGGAAGCGGATGGGCAGCAGGTTCTGCCCCTTGTTCTCTTCCTCGAAGATGATCTGGGTGAGCACCGAGCGAGTGATGTCCTCGCCGGTGCGGGCGTCGCGCACCTCGAACTCCGTCCCGTCCTTCACCATCTCGCAGAGGTGGTCGAGGGTCACATAGCTGGAGGTTTGCGTGTTGTAGAGGCGCCGGTTGGCGTACTTCTTGATGACGACCGGGTCCGGATTTTTCTGCTCGTCTGCCACGTCCGGCCGAAGCCTCTTACCGCAATGACGCCCCAAGCACAGCACCGGCTTTTGCGCCTGTCCAGTGTCTTTTTCGCACCTGCACAATGGGTGACGGCCGCACCGCGTGTTTTCCGGTTACGGCTGTGGCATCCATTCAGAGTGGACGCAGGAATCTAGGGCGGCGAACGCGTGAAATCGGGGCGATCGAGATTGTTGGTTTGGATCGCGCTTGCGGCGTGCTTTCTGCTGTCCGGTGCGGCAGGACGCGCCAGCGATCTCATTCTGGTTAATGGCGCCGTTTATACGCTGAATCCGAAGCAGCCTTGGGCGCAAGCCGTCGTGATCGAATCCGGCAGGATCGCCTACGTGGGCGACGATGCGCATGCCCGCGCGCATCGCTCTGCCGCGTCGCAAATCATCGACCTGCACGGCAAGATGGTGGTGCCCGGATTTCACGATGCGCACACGCATCCGATGTCGAGCGGCCTGCGGCTTCTGCGCTGCAGCCTCGCCGATGCCAAATCACTGGAGAGCCTGTATGCGCACGTGCGCAGCTGTGCCGCGCACAAAGCGCCGGAAGAGTGGCTGATCGGCTATGGCTGGCCGGATTCCTTCGCGACGAAATTGACACGCGCGCGGCTGGATGCGCTGGTGCCGGATCGCCCCGTCTTCCTCACCAACCCGGACGGCTACAAGGCTTGGGCCAACACAAAAGCTTTGGTTGCTGCGGGTCTCGATCCGAAAACAACGCCGGACGTTCTGAAAGGCGACGCCAACAATCGTCTTCGCGCCAAACTGCCGACTCCGACCGAAGGGGAATATCGCGCGGCGCTGAAGCGCACGAGCGCGATGGCAAACAGCTTTGGCATCACGTCGATCTTCGACGCGGCGGTGAAGCCTCCGATGCTCGATGCCTATTCGGCGGCCGATCGCGCTGGCGAGCTGACGGTTCGTGTGGTGGCGGCGCAAGCGGTCAACCCAAAGGCCGGTGCGGCACAGGTGGACGGCATGGTGGCGCGCAGCCGCGACGTACGAAGCACTCGCCTGCGCGCCGATGCCGCCAAGATTTTCCTCGATGAGGAGATCGAGATGCACACGGCCGCGCTGCTGGCGCCGTACGCGGACCAACTCAGCATTAGCGGTGCCCTGTTTATTGCCCGCCCCGAACTCAATGCCCTCGTGCGCCGCCTCGATGCCGAAGGCTTCATGATCCACATGCACGCGATGGGCGACGGTGCGGTGCGCGCGGGCCTCGATGCCATCGAAGCGGCCGAACGCGCGAACGGTCCTCGCGATCGGCGTCATCAGCTTGCCCATCTTGGTGTGGTCGATCCCGATGACATTCCGCGGTTTGCGAGACTTGGTGTAACCGCGAACTTCCAGCCGCTGTGGTTTCCGGCAGACGATCCTGTTGCTTCATCAACCGAAGCAGCGCTGGGCCAGCAGCGCTCGCGCCGGATCATGCCAATGGGAAGCATCACCCGCTCCGGCGGACGTACCGTTGCGGGCAGCGACTGGCCTGCCACCTCCATGAGTCCCCTGGAGGGCATGCAGGCGGCAATCACCCGCCAGCCGCTGGATGCACATCTGCCTGCGCGCCAGCCGCAGGAGCGCATCACGCTTGCGGCCATGATCGCGGCCTACACCAGCAATGCCGCTTGGGCCGCCCGCGAGGACGACATCGATGGAACGGTTGAGCCCGGCAAGGCGGCCGATCTTGTCGTGCTGGAGCGCAACCTCTTGGAAACCGATGCCCATGCCCTGCACAAGGTCCGCGTGCTGCTGACCTTGCTGGATGGCAAGCCTGTCTATCGCAACCCCAACTTTGCACTGCGCTAAGGTTTATGCGGCGGCCGGTTGCGGCCGGAAGCGGCGTCCCATGCGGATGCGGATCAGCCAGAAGATCATGAAGCCAAGCGGCGCGAGTGCGAGTATCCACAGAATGGGAGAGCCGTGCATGAATTGCGGCATCACCTTCTGCTGGCCGAGGAAGAAAGAACCGGTGGCGAAAAACAATCCCGCGCACATGCGCCAGAGATGGCGTGCGATGCGCTGCACGCCGGAGACGCCGCCTTTGAGGATCGTGCGAAGATCGATCAGCGTGAACAGCGCGGCAAAAACTGCAAAGGTGTAGTACAGCGGAGAACGATAACCGTACAATGCACCGCCGCTCATACTCGATTGCACACCCCACAGCAGGAACAGCGCACTCACACCCAATGGCATCAGCACCGCGGTCTTTTCGAACCACCCAATCGTCGCGGGGTTCTGCTTCATCGTCATCCAGCCGGTGAGGACAAGATAGCCGGCCAGGATGCCGCCGCCGATGTTGCCCGGTTGGTTGATTGGAATGGAGAGAATGGTGCCGAAGCTGGCCATGATCAGCATGGCCACCACGAACACTTTGCCGAAGCGCAGATGCAGCGGCGATCCCTTGCGCACGGTAACCGCGCCGTAGCCGGACAGAATGGCGATGCTGCCGCCGCCGATATGGAGCGCCAGCCCTGCAATCACGATGGCGTACATCCACCACGGCGTGCCGGCCGCGAGATGGCTGATGTTGATCGGTATGGCGCTGTGAGCAGTCATGATCGCGCCTCTTCTGCGATGTCTTTGCCGCGCGGCCGCACAAGCGACAAAGCGAAAGCAAGGACTGTGACACCCAAAATTCCCAGGTTCACATAGAAACCGATCGGGGCGCTGCTCGCCGCGCCATCGCTTAACGTGGGATGAAGCAGGTGGACGCCGCGCGCCCCAAGCTGCACCACCAGCAACATCAGCAGCAGGAACGGGATCATAGAGCGATAGCGGAGGAGCGCCACGGCGCTGATCAACGGCAGCACAATCAGGTACATGCCGAGCAGCGCAAACATCAGCGTGGTCTCGCTGGCGGCGACGGGGCCGAACGTATCGACCGGAATCCCATCCGCGCCGACCATGGTCTTGTGCGTGAAGATCATGGATTCGAATCCCTGCAGCGCCTTCACCGCCACGATCAGCACGAACAGCGCCAGTCCCAGCCAGTGGCCGCGATAGGTATTGTCGAACTGCTTCGGAAAAATTCGCGCGATCATGCCTACGCGCGCCCGGATGGAAGCTGCATCGGCAGCGTCCGCTTCTGCCAAACCGCGACGTCGACGCCCTTGAAGAGCAGCCAGAGTGCCAGAAGGAGCATTCCGGCGATCATCGGCAGCAAGAAATAAGATGAGGTGTAGGCGGGCAGGGCGATAATCAGGAGCATTCCGGTCGCCATGGAAAGTCCGGCAAACGCCATCAAAGCGCCGAGCCAGCGCGGAAGATAACCGGACGTGAACATCAATCGCCCAATCAGAATCCACGCGACGCCATAGAACAGGGTGGGGATGCTGCCTGCCGTGCCGTAGAGTCGGAGAAAGAAGAGGGCCAGGGCGCTGATCTGGTCGTGAGGGAACGGAGTCATATAGTCGGCGCGGAGCATCGGCAACGCAGCGAAGAAGAAGAACTCCGAAGCCGCAAAGGCCGCCGTTGATACAATGCGCATCAACAAGGCGATCAGGGCCAGTTCGCGGCCGGCTGGCTTGACCAACAGATAGAGAAGCGCGGTCAACGTCGCGTCGCACAATCCTTCGACGGTGTAAGCCGCAAGCCCGAGCCGGAACAGCGTCTGGTGCTGAAGGACATTATTGGCGGTCGCGCCGGGATCGTGAGCGACGATCATCAGGTTCGGGACATACATTTCCCCAAACCAGCCGAACGGCACCGTGATCAGCACAAGAACCGCTATCGATCGGGCGAGGAATTGCGGGGACCAGGTTTTTCCCATGAGGTTGATCTCCGATACGGTTCTGCCGGTAGGTTCAGTTTTGCAGGCTTGTGGACCGCGTCCAGCGGTCGCCCGGCTTCTTCACGTAATTCGCGAAGACGTAGCCCCAGGGGATGAAGGGGATCACGACAACGATCGGCGCGATTTCAAAGAAGGATTGCCGCGTGTCGGCGTCGAACTGGTTGGCGAGCCACAGCGGCAGCGCGATCCCAACCAGCCAAATGAGTTTCCATGTCAGCTCGTAAATCATCAAAGGCAGCATCTGCAGCGGATAGCGAATGCCGACGAAGGAAAGCAGCGCCAGCGCCAGCAGGAAGCTGTGTGCGACGCCGCTCATCAAGGTCCAGTGCGGATGATTGAAGAACAGCGGCAGCTGAATGGCCCCTTGCGCGAATGCAATAAGCGCGAAGAGAATCCGCAGGCCGTACAGGCGCCACAACGCGACATCGGGCGCCATGGCATCTGTGTCCGCAGGCGCCGTGTAACCGCCCGCAATTCCCTGGATTTGCGCCATGCCCCTTGCCCCGTCTTGCCGTGTGCCTACCTGTAGATAGGGAGTGCAGGGGCGGCCGCCATGTCGGCAGGCATCAAAAACATGATCGCAGGTAACACGTCGTGCCCGAATTGACGGTCGCCGCCGGGTTGGCGCACGGCCTGTTGGAGGTCGCAATTTCGAAAGGCGCCTGCGCGGAAACGCTGCTGCAGCGCGCGGGAATTGCGCCGAAGGACCTTGAAGATCAGGACAACCGTATTCCGTTCGAGAAATACGTGGCGCTGATGCGGGCCGGTAAAGCGCTGTGCAACGATCCTGCTTTGGGCCTGCACTTCGGCGAGTCGAACGATCTCGCCCGCGTCTCTGTTGTCGGACTGATCGGCTATGCCTCCGAAACCATGCTGGAGGCGATGGCGCAGTTGAACCGCTACGGCCGGCTGGTCATCGAGTTCGATGGCGGGCCGGATCGCTTTCGCCTGGCCCGCGAACGCGGCGGCTTATGGCTGGTGGACAATCGGGAAAACGCTAACGACTTCCCAGAGCTCACCGAG
>JADMIO010921767.1_pt1 | contig 57479 bp, 45 predicted proteins | sample 8958161 | NCBI WGS metagenome assembly JADMIO01 (sample SAMN16585339, study PRJNA669376) | soil metagenome | isolation source: Crop rotation soil | place: USA: Cullars Rotation, Alabama | collected 2011 | reverse complement strand
GCGACAACTTGTCCACGTGGAATTCTAAGCTTAGGATCCCAATGTGCTGGAAAGAAAATTGCCCTGTGTGCTGATCGCGGCGGCCAGTGAGGTGGTATCGGGGGACCAGTGATCGGTCGGCGTGAATAGCTGATAGCGGAGGTCCATGAAATTTCTCCCGTGTTGCGTTTGATGGGTGGCTGTTTTGCCGTTATCTTATATGCAAGTTGCGGGCCACGTCCGCCGTTCGCCCGGCAATAATCGATATCCGTGTCTATTGTACTGGATTTCGGCGGGGCCTGGAAGAGGTGGCACGTCACATTCGCTATACTTTTCGGCCCTTTTATGTCAAAAATAAGTCACAGCGGCGGGCCGCCCATAAAGCGGGCGGCCTCCGGGGAGGAGTGTCGAACATGCTAGAGGATACCCAGCGCGATCAGATGCGCGATGCGCTCAAGGCCCTTCAGGACCCGCAGATCAGCGACGACGATAAACTGGCCCTGGCGACCACCGCCGTGCTGACGTTCCTGGCGGCGCTGGGCGTCTCCGGTGGCGCCAACCTGGCGATGATCCTGACGGACGACCCGATCATCAAGCAGCACAAGGCGACTCTCTCGTTCGCCTCGGCCTGGATCGGCGACGGCATTTTGCTACCGATCATCAATATGCTGATGGTGCTGGCCTTGCGGCGCTGGGGTACGCCGATCGGGCGGCGCAATACTGGGGCGGCACTGGGGGTGGGCTTCGCCATCATGGGCATATTCCAGATTGTGCAGGCCACCCAGAGCATGACTAACTACACGATGCCCGCGCCCTGGCAGTGGACCTGGCTGGGCTATTATCACATGCTCTATATGGGGTCGCAGTTCAGCTTTATGGTCTTCTATTTCCTCGCCCTCTACCAGGCCTGGCAGGCCGGGCAGGTGACGGCGGCCCAGAAGCGCCACCTGGCCCTGATCGCCGGGATGATCTTGCTGTTCGCGGTGCTGCTCCAGTTCGATTATGCGTAGCCTTGCCGAGTGGCGGGTGACGAGTGGCGGGTGGCGAGTGACGGGTGGCGAGTGGCGGGTGGCGGGTGGCTCAAAACTGACTCAGCACTCAGCACTCAGCACTCAGCACTCAGCACTCAGGATTGGCGTGTGTGGCGCACGCGGCGGCCCAGCCAGAGCAGCACCGCGGCCAGCAGCACCGCGCGTACCAGGCCCGCCGCGCGGCGGCGCTGGGGATGCAGTGTGACCACACCGTCGGCCACACGCAGCACGGCCAGGGGAGTCGTCTGCGGAGATCTGCCGGGCCGCAGGCGGGCTGTGGCGATGGAGATCTGCGCGGCCCCGCCTGCGTCCTCGGTGGGGCCGAATACGGCGGCCAGGTGCGGGTCGTCCTGTGGTGGCGCAGCCCCGGCCACGATCCAGGTGTCGGCGCCCGTGGACTCCACCGCTAAGGGGGCGGGGAGCGCGACCCCGCGATCTCCCCGCCCCTTTAGCGGGGAGGTCGGTCCCCCCACGGAGTGGCGGCGTAGCCCGTCGGGGCGGATCTCGATGATCGCCAGGGGCCGCAGCGTCCGGCCGTCGGGGCTGAGGCGCGCTTCGGGCACCAGGGCGACGACGCCCCGCGCGCCCGCCGCTGGTCCGCGAATATAACGCGGCGCCCCGCGCCGTATGGTAGCCTGATCGGGCATGGGCAATGATCCCTGGGAGAATAGAAGGTCGGATAGCTGGCGCCATTATACCATACCCCTGCGCCGGGTATCGGAACTTGACATAATTGTTTGCACAAACGGATCGCGTCTGGTACAATGGCAGATGCGATGCGCAGTAGGCCGGGTTGTACCTGTCGGAAATGCGCGCACTTTTGCTTTACCCACAAAGGAGAATTGGTGATCATGGCTGAGAATGCGACCCAGGCGGATGTCCAGGTGGGGCAGGAAGCCCCCGATTTCACGCTGAAGAACGAGGACGGGCAGGAGACCCGCCTGAGCGAGCTCCGGGGTCGCCCGGTGGTGCTGGTCTTCTACCCGTTCGACTGGTCGGGCCTCTGCACGGCGGAGCTCTGCTCCATCCGCGACGACTATAGCAGCTTCGAGCAGCGCGGGGCGACCGTCCTCGGCATCAGCCGCGACAGCATCTACTCGCACAAAGCCTGGAAAGAGCACATGCACTATCAGCACAGCCTGCTGGCCGACCTGAAGGGCACGGCGGCCCGCCTGTACGGGGCCTGGAACGAAGACGCCGCCCGCGCCGATCGCATGACCGTGGTGATCGACCCCCAGGGCATCGTCCGCTACGTGGTCCACAACTCCGCCGGGGTGAGCCGCGACCACCACGACGCCCTCAAAGCCCTCGACGCGCTGGGTGCCGCCGTCTGATCCGCTTCTGGGGGATAGACAAAGCGCGGGCGGCCACTGGGCCACCCGCGCTTTGTCTATCCCCGCCGTTAGCGACTGAACATCGGGCGGCCCAGCAGTTCGCTGCGCAGCCACAGCCCGGAGAGGATGGGCACCGCCGGCCAGAGCGGTAAGAGGCAGAGGCCGAACCCACACGTCACCACGGTGAACAGGAAGAAGAAGGTCGGGATAATGATCCACCCGCTGACCAGCATGATGATGCCCGGCACCCAGCGCCCGGACAACATATGGCCGACGCCCAGGAACCCGAAGAGCCCGACCACGATCTCGATCAACACGGCGACCGTCGGATCTTTGATGATCGCATTGTCCGGGAAGTTGCCAGCAGGCCCGTAGACGGTCGGTTGCGCGTTATAGGCCCCTGGCGCCCCGTATTGCTGGGGCAGGTTGCCAGGGCTGTAAGGAGCGGGCCCGCCCGCATAAGGCGCCTGCTGCTGGGTCGGTGGCTGATACCCCGGCCCGCTATACGGTGCCTGGCCGGGCGGCTGGTAGGACTGGCTGCCATAGGGCGAGGCCGGTTGCCCCGATTGCGCCTGGCCGGGCGGCTGATAGGACTGGCTGCCATAGGGCGAGGCCGGTTGCCCCGACGACGGCTGGCTGCCATAGGGCGTGGTGGGCTGCTCCGGCTGGCTATAGGGATTGGATTGGCCCGTTGGCGACCCATAGGCGGGCGGCTCGGCATCCATGCGCCGGGTTTCGTTGCCGGGCGGTGTGTAGCCGCTTCCGCTGGGCGGCGGGGCGGGATAGCCGCCCCCGCTGCTGCTTGCATCGCTGCTCTCGCGACTCGGATAGCCTGACCGTTGGGGATCCTGGCTGCCACCCTGATTGTTCGTATTATCCATTGCCTGTGCTCCTTCGTGAGATGGTGCCCTCGGTCGGGCTGTTTGTCTTCTGCTCTATCTACGCGAGAACCGCGCCGGGGGTTACGCGGCAGGCAGCAAAACGCCGGGCCCACTCAAGTAGGTCCGGCGCCGGGGTGGAGATGAGGAGACTCGAACTCCTGACCCTCTCCGTGCAAAGGAGATGCTCTTCCAACTGAGCTACATCCCCCGGTTCAGGCTACCCGACCAGGGCCGGATAGCAAAATGGAAGCAGGATCGCTCGCTGCTTCCATCGGGTGGGCCAGCGTGGACTCGAACCACGGACCTCGTTCTTATCAGGAACGCGCTCTAACCAACTGAGCTACAAGCCCTTGAGTGCTCCTTAACAACAGGAGAGTGGTGAGTAGTGTCTCGTCAATCGTTGTGCCCCGTCTTCGTTCCAGCCTTGGTTTCCCTACGTCTCCCGACGACCAGAGCATTGGGTAATCCCCTGGATTTGGTTTCGCACTCCCGCTCCGAAGAGCCGGAGTGATCGAGCTGGGATCGCAGGGCTGGTTTCCGTAGAAACGGCCCCCTGCTGGCTCCCTAGAAAGGAGGTGATCCAGCCGCAGCTTCCGCTACGGCTACCTTGTTACGACTTCGTCCCAATCACCGGCCCCACCCTCGGCCGCTGCCTCCTCGCGGTCGGCCCACGGACTTCAGGTGTGACCCGCTTTCATGACGTGACGGGCGGTGTGTACAAGGCCCGGGAACATATTCACCGCGCTGTGCTGACACGCGGTTACTAGCAACTCCGCCTTCAGGCAGGCGAGTTGCAGCCTGCCATCCGAACTGAGACCGGGTTTCGGCGATTCGCTCCCCCTCGCGGGGTGGCTGCGCATTGTCCCGGCCATTGTAGCGTGTGTGTCGCCCTGGACGTAAGAGCCATGCGGACTTGACGTCATCCCCACCTTCCTCCCCTTTTGAGGGCGGTCTGGTCTGAAAAGTACAACAGACCACGAGGGTTGCGCTCGTTGCGGGACTTAACCCAACATCTCACGACACGAGCTGACGACAGCCATGCAACATCTGTGACGCGGCTCCGAAGAGAGGCAACGTTTCCGCCGCTTTCCACGCCATGTCAAGCCCAGGTAAGGTTCTGCGCGTTGCATCGAATTAAACCACACGCTCCGCTGCTTGTGCGGGCCCCCGTCAATTCCTTTGAGTTTTAACCTTGCGGCCGTACTCCCCAGGCGGTCTACTTACTGCGTTAGCTACGACACGGAGGGGCTCGATACCCCCCCCATCTAGTAGACATCGTTTACTGCGCGGACTACCGGGGTATCTAATCCCGTTCGCTCCCCGCGCCTTCGCGTCTCAGCGTCAGGCTCGGCCCAGCGGGCCGCCTTCGCCACTGGTATTCCTCCCGATCTCTACGCATTTCACCACTACACCGGGAATTCTACCCGCCTCTACCGGCCTCTAGTGCGGCAGTTTCCGCCGACCTCGCCCAGTTAAGCCGGGCGCTTTCACAGCAGACTTGCCCCACCGCCTACACGCGCTTTACGCCCAGTGATTCCGGACAACGCTCGCCTCCTACGTATTACCGCGGCTGCTGGCACGTAGTTAGCCGAGGCTTCTTCCCCGGATACCGTCTTGTGTCGTCTCCGAGAAAAGCATTTTACACCCCGAAGGGCTTCGTCATGCACGCGGCGTCGCTCCGTCAGGCTTGCGCCCATTGCGGAATATTCCTTACTGCTGCCTCCCGTAGGAGTCTGGGCCGTGTCTCAGTCCCAGTGTGGCTGATCATCCTCTCAGACCAGCTACCGATCGTCGCCTTGGGAGGCCGTTACCCCCCCAACTAGCTAATCGGCCGCAGGCTCCTCCTGAAGCGCCGGAGCTTTCGTTAGCTCGTGAAGAACTAACGGTATGCGGTATTAGCTCTGCTTTCGCAGAGTTATTCCCCACTTCAGGGCAGATCACCCACGTGTTACTCACCCGTCCGCCACTGACGCCCCGAAGGGCATCCGTGCGACTTGCATGTATTAGGCGCGCCGCCAGCGTTCGTCCTGAGCCAGGATCAAACTCTCCAGACAGACCAGACACTCTCGACGAGAGTACCTGATGAGTACATGGAACCATCGGGGCCGCCTGCTCCCGCAGACGGTCGAGACGATGGGAACAGTCAAGGGCTAGAACTTGTGACTGGTTTGGTCACATTAATTAATGAGTGCTTGCTCACCACTCTGCTGTTGTTAAAGTGCGGCGGCGGATTCTACCAGAGCGCGGCTTTTCTTGTCGCAACAAAAAACCGCCGTCTTTGCGGACGCCGGGGACAAACACGCCTCCATTGCATACTGCGTTGGGATGGTGGTTTTGGCCCGTTGCCCTCCTCTGTTAGACTGCAATGGTTTTCTCACCAGAAGGTGAGCGAAACCAGATTACGTTTCGCACGCTTGATTATTATAGCGCATCGCTCCCCAAGAGTCAAGGGTTTTGACGGCCCAGTTTGCCCCCAATCTTAAATTGGTTAGCGCGGGTTCAGAATCCACCAGGCCGCCAGCCCCAGGACCACGTAACCGGCGGTGATGCTCCATTCGATGGCGACAAAGCCGGGTTTCTGCGTCTTGTGGCGGGGCCGCGAGAGGTACATCGCGCTCAGGGCGCCCAGGAACCCGCCCGCCAGCGCGCACAGGTGCAGGGTGCGTTCGGGAATGCGGCGGCGCCCGGCGATGGCCGAGGCTTTGTCGCGGCGAAACACGGCCCAGGTGATGGCACTGGCGATGAGCAGCCAGCCGAGTATGATCAGGTACGGGGTCATCAAGGTACTCCAGGTGATAAAACGGTGGGACGGCAACGGCGCCAGTATACCATAATCCACCCGGCGCCGGGTATTGACAGCGCGGGCCGGGTTGTGGTATAGTAAGTGTGCAGATAACAATTACGCAGCACAGGCCATCCGATCACCAGCCAGAGCCGGGCGCGGCTCGTTTTTTGGGCTTGTTACTTAGTGTATGAAAGACATTTATAGAGGATAGGGCGTTTGTCCCTTTCCCTGGGCCACAGTTTTGCGGTATAATGATCTCGCTTACTCTTGTGGACTCCTGTCTGTTGGCGGACGGAGCGAACCACCAGGCCGGGCGGGATCGGTTGAACCACCGGGCTGGAAAGGATCGTTCTAATGACTGCCAATAGTGCCGGGCTGAAAGAAAGCTATTATACCCCTCTTACCTCCATCGTCGGAACCCGCCTGCGCACCCGCCGCGTCGCCGTAGTTGGCCTGGCCGCCGTGGCCCTGGCCGCCGAGCGCCTGGCCGATTGCCGGGTCTTGCGCTGGCAACTGTGCGACAGCAGTCCCCTTACCCCCAGCCACCCGCTGGCCCACCTGTGGGGCGCGCTGGCCGGGAGCGGGTCCGCCGCCCAGGTTTTCGCCAGCGCCCTGCGCAGCCGCACCTCCTGGGAGGACGGCTGGGAGTTCGCCGAGGCGCCTGGCCTGACCGAGGCCACTTACGCCACCCTGCGCGAGCAACTGGCGACCACGCGCCCCGACCTGCTGCTGGGTGGCGGCGACGCGGCAACCCTGCGCCTGCTGGGGCGGCTGGCCCGCGACCTGGACCTGCCCGCCGTGCTGGTGGTGCTCAGCGCGGGCATTGACCCGCGCGCTGCCGTGCTGGTGTTGCTGCCGGGCGACGGCGGCCATGGGCGCGACCTGCCCGACCTGCTGCGCTACCTGGGCCCCCGTACCCTGCTGGACCCGGCCGCCGGGGTCCTGTCGCCGGAGAACTGGATGAACTGGCAGGATGCCAACGCCGGGGCCGCTGCCCTGGCCCGCGCCCTGCTGCTCCAGGGCAGCACTTTCGCGCCGCCCGATCTCACCCGCATCCTCTACGATGAGCACCGCACTGCGCTGATCCAGGGGGCTCCCGGCTGGCCCTGGCTCACCCAGTATGTAGACCTCACCAGCGCCGACCTGTACGCCGCGCCCGACGCGCTGCCCGCAACGCCCATCGCCCGCCAGGTGGGGGCCGGGCCGATCCTGGTGATCGGCTGCGGCAGCCTGGGCAGCCACGCGGCGCGGACCCTGGTGGCCGCCGGGGTGGTGCGCGAGATGGCTTTCGTGGACGGCGGCGAGGTGAACGGCGTAGACCTGCTAGGCGAATTCTACAGCAGTGCCCAGGTAGGCCACAACAAAGCCGAAGCCCTGGCCCGCCAGATGATGGCCCTGGCCCCGACGGGGGCGCGGATGAACCCGGAATGGACCGCCTCGGCCTTCACCGACCATTGGAGCGGCCTGTCGCGCATCAGCGGCGACTGGTGCTTCACCCAGGTGGCCCGCGATGCCCAGCCCGGCCCCTGGTTCAGCGCCATGCTCGACACCCTGCGCCCGGTGGCGGCCATCGTGACCGTGGACGGCGCGGGCGATGTGGCCCTGGCCCAGGTGTTGCGGGCGCGGGGCATCCCCCACGTGGTGGGGCGCTGCGATGCCACGGCCACTTATTTCGAGGCGGTGCTGGTGGATGGGCGGCACGGGCCCTGTTTCGAGTGTATGCACAACGAAACCTTCGAGCCGCCGCCCACCGGCACGCGGGCCACCGTGATCGAGACCGGGCGCGCCGCCGATATGATCGCCCGGCTGGCCTGGCAACTCAGCCTGCCGCCAGCGGCGCGGGCACCCTGGTTCGCCCGCCTGCTGGCCGACCGCCGCAGCGCGCTGATCGGCGGCAATGGCGCCCGGTTGCGCGCCCTGCCCGCGCCCGGCGGCCCGGACCCCGCCGCCTACGGCATCCGCGTGCCCGGCCAGGTGGTCGCCCGCAACCCGGTGCCCGCGCCCGGCTCCGGCCTGGACTGCGTGCATAGCGCGCGGGCGTCCTGATCCCGCTCGCCGGGACCTGATCGCCCGGTCAGGATTCCGGCGGCGTGGGGTAGGGCGTGCGGAACCAGGCTTTAGCGTCTTCCACGCGGTCGAAGTAGGCGATCTCCAGGCCCGTGTCGCGCAAGTCGCGCGTCATGCGGTTCAGGGCCAACTGGGCCAGCGCGCTTTCGGCTACGATCAGCCCGATGCGGCGGATGCCCTGGGCCATCGCCGCCGGGTTATACTCCGTTTCCACATACTCTTGAAAGGCCAGGCTAAAGACCTTCATTTTGCGGGCATCGGTGAGCCAGTTGCGCGGGTGGTGCAACTTCAGCACCTCCATCGCCTTCTCCAACCCGAAGATGAGGTCCGCATCAGTCATAAAGTCGTGCCAGGCCACCACAACGCACGGCGTGACGGCATCCCAGGAGATGGTGACGTGCTCGTTCTCGAAGTAGAGTGTGTCCATAGTCCCTCGCTTTGTGTTTGCTCACGCCTCGGTTGTTTGTTCGGTGGCAAACCAATTTTTCAGGATCTCTTTGAGTTTAGCAAACGCGGGATCAGCACAACGATTGAAGCTGACTGTCTGAGCAAGCTGAAAATATAGCATAGGGGAGAGCGGTTTGGCTGCTGAACGTAATGCCTTCTCTACCGCTTCTTTCGGCCTATCCGGTTTTGTTTGATCAGAATGTAAGAAGCCTTTTGCATTCAACCAGGTTCTCAAACTGGGCTCTCTATTGCCCCAGCCCAATATTTTATCTACCTCCGGCGAATCGCTCCAGACCCATATCTCTAGTTCTGGCTGTAAAACGATAGCCGCCGATCGGTTTTCCCAACCCGAATCCAGTAAACGCTGTTCGACTTCTACTTCTAGCCGCGCCCGATCCCACTTCTCGCGCCCACAACCATCGTGATCAAACATAATCAGCGCATAGGTATGGCTTCTCTGAAAGAGGCGAATGAAGCTATGGCCTTCCAGGAAACAACCCGAATCTCTGGAAGGATGGATATAGCAATCAAAGGTTATAGATCGTATCCCCAGACTTTCAGGTCTGGAAAGTATGCCTTTTACAGCAGACTCCATATCCTTATCTGCTACAAGAACGATAAGATCCCTTTGTAAGTCTGATACATTGGTCATTATCCTAATACCCCTCCTGCAAAGAGAACGCCTAGATTGGGAGCGCCATGCCATTCTCTCAGATCGGGGTGCTCGCTGCCCAAGATAATATCGGTGGCTCCTTCTGCATTTTTCGCAAAGCAGAGCACTTTGCTCACATCCATAACGCTCAGAATAACGGGCGAATGGGTTGCTAGCAGAATTTGCGCGTCATACACTGATGAAAGCGAGTGAATCATAGTTTCAACTGCGCGGGGATGTATTCCATTCTCTGGCTCTTCAATGAGATAGACCCCCGATAGATGGGGCAGATAGGCGGGCAGGGTGAGCGCCAGCAGCCGCAAGGTGCCATCGGATGCCATCCAGGAAGGCACACGCAGCCCCCCTTTATAGCAGATGACTAAATAGAGGTGTCTATCATCCAGACGATCAACAATAATTATATCTTCAATATCTGGCAGAGCCGTTTGTAAATGGGCAACCCATTCTCTATGACGCTCTGGCGCCCGTCGTTGAAGATCGGCGATAACCCAGGGAAGATTCGATCCATCCGATTTAAAGCCCCGGATCTGGCCGGGCGGGCTAGCTCTACGAATCAAGAGACTGTTAAGAATAAATTGTTGCACACCCTCGGTTAGCAAGTTCTTCAACCAGACGGCAATTGGGAATTTGGATTCATCTGCCGGAATATTGCCTAACGCAGATCGACGTGGGCCAAATCTAAATGCCGGAGCCCAGTTTTTGCCCGATTCCCGATCTACTTCGGAATAGAAGTTATCGTTGCCGCCAGGGATTTTATTGACAACTGTTCTGGTATTTGGTTTGCTTTTAAGCGTTAAAATCGTCTCCGGCGCCTGTATTTCCGCAGGAAACAGCAGAGGCTGCTCGTGAAAAACGGGCTGCGCTATTTTTAGCAATACCTTCTCCGCTAAAATGGATGTCTCCTTCGTTTTAGGATCACTTCCTATAGCAACTTCATAGCGGATCGTATCGTAGCGCCAATCTGCCAAGTCCTGGCGCTGCGTTTCAGGTATTCTTGCTTCGATGGCTAACTCAAAACTTCCTTCTGCTCGCCCCCACACCAGATCCTGGAAATTTTGCGTGCGTTCGCCGATGGCGGCATCCAGGCCGTCCGATACCAATTGCCCAAGAAAGGCTACCACATCAAGGAAGGTTGTTTTACCGCTGGCATTGGGACCCACTAAAACCTGGAACGGCTCTAGCGGTTGATGAATATACCGCAAACAGCGGAAGTTAAGAGCTTCAATTAAGGAAATCATCGTTTCAGATCCTATCAGTTCAGAGAGTGTGTGGAGCGCCTATCTCTATGCTCTAAAATCTATTATAAGCCTGCGGCAGGACTTTGTACAGTTCTATAGACACCTGTGCATCGGAATTGTAGGAGCGGGATCTGCCCGCGATAGTCGGATCACCCCACCATCGCGGGCAGATCCCGCTCCTACAAATTAGAGCGCCTTCACCGCTGCGACAATCGCTTCCCGGTCCGCCGGGGTCAGGGCGGGGTGAACGGGGAGCGAGAGCACCTGGGCGGTGGCTTCCTCGGTGACGGGGAAGTGCTGGTCGGTGTAGCCGCGCTCCAGGTAGACGGCCTGGCGATGCACCGGCAGGGGGTAGTAGACTTCGGTGCCCACCCCTGCCGCTTCCAGTTGCCGGCGCACGGTGTCGCGGTCCAGGGGCGGCAGGACGCGCACCGTGTACTGGTGGTAGACATGGCGGCTGCCGGGGCGCACGATGGGCACCTGCACTTTGTCGGCGGGCAGGTGGGCGCTCAGGTAGGCGGCGTTGGCGATGCGCCGCTCGGTGAACCCGGCCAGCTTGGGTAGTTGGGCCGTGCCGATGGCCGCGTGAACGTCGGTCATGCGGAAGTTGTAGCCCAGCATCTCGTGGTAGTAGCGGACGCGCATCCCGTGGGCCCGCAGCAGGCGGGCGGCGTCGGCCACCGCGTCGTCGTCGGTGGTGATGATGCCGCCCTCGGCGGTGGTGATATTCTTGGTCGGGTAGAAGCTGAAGCAGCCGGTGCCGAAGCTGCCGATTGTGCGCCCGCCGATGGCGGCGCCGTGGGCCTGGCAGGCGTCTTCGATCACCCGCAGGCCGTGGCGGTTGGCGATCTCCATGATGCGCGGCATGTTGGCCGGGTTGCCGTAGAGGTCAATCGGCAGAATGGCCTTCGTGCGCGGGGTGATCGCGGCCTCGATCTGCTCCGGGTCCATATTGAAGGTGTCCGGCTCGATGTCTACGAACACGGGGCGGGCGCCGCAGTAGAGCACGGCGTTGGCCGAGGCGATGAAGGTGAAAGGCACCGTGATCACCTCGTCGCCGGGGCCGATGCCGTTCGCCAGCAGCGCCAGGTGCAGTGCGGTGGTGCCGTTCGAGGTGGCGACGGCGTGGCGGGTGCCGATCACCGCCGCGAAGCCCTCTTCCAGCATCTTCACCCGGCTGCCTTGCGCCAGGATGCCGGAATCCAGCACCTCCAACACGGCCTGTTTCTCTTCCTCGCCGATCAGCGGCTTTGCCATCGGGATCATGGTATCACTCCTTTGTGAAGATTGAAGATTAAGGTAGCCAACCGCGCTCGTGCAGGAGTTGCACCCCCAGCAGGCCGAGCAGCACTTCGTGGTCGCTGCCTGCGTATTCGGGGTGGTATTCCATCCGCGCGCGCTCGAAATATTGCACCCGGTAGGTCTTGCCGTCCGTCGCGCTGACCTCGTCGCGCTCCTCGGAGATCGGGTAGCCGTTGACGAACAGCCCGCCGTGGGCCTGCCAGTAGCGCAGGAACGGCCCGCCGAAGTTGTGGTCGTTGAGATAGGTATAGCCTGCCTGGGCCTGTTGCGGCGCGGGCGGGTCGGGCGCGTGGAAATGGACGCCCAGCAGCCCCAGCAGCACCTCGCTGGGCGTGCCCCGGTTCTCCGGGTGATACTCGAAGCGGGCCCGCTCGAAGTATTGCACCAGGTAGGCGGGCGAGAAGGTGCCCGGCCCGTTGTCGGGGCCGACCGCCTCCATGAACGGCTCGGTCAGCGGGTAGCCGAACTGGGCCAGGCCACCGTATTGCTCCCAGTAGGCGCGCAGGGGCGGCGCCAGGGTATGGCCGGTGGCCTCGAAATAGAGCGCATCGCCGCCGCTCGGCGTGGGCACGCGGTTCAGCGCGGCGGGCGGCGGGGCGGCGGGCGGAGCAGTCGGCGGCGGGGCCGGAGTCGCGGTCGGCGGTGAGGGGGGCGGGGCCAGGTCGGGCGGCACCTCGAAGGCCCAGAGATAACCATCGTTGGAGGCGACATAGATCACGCCGTGGGCAATCGCTATGCCCGCCCAGACCGGCAGGCCCAGGCTGGCCCGGAACAGCAACCGGCCATCGGCGGCGGCGATCACATCCAGCACATGATTGCCCGCCACGGCGATCACACCGTTAGCCCCGGCGGGCGACCCCATCACTGGCCCGCCAGGGGTGATGTACGTCCAGCGCAGGTTGCCGGTGGCCGCATCGAAGGCGCGAATGGCGCCCGGCTGATTCTGGCCGTCCAACCCGTGCCCCCCGGCCAGGTAGAGCACGCCATCGCGGTAGATGCCCGACGCGATGGTGCCCTCGCCGCATTGCGGGCACTCGCCGCCCTGGGCCACCATGAACTTCCAGACCGGGCCGTCTCCCAGGTGGTCGGCGTTGAACACGTAGAACCACCCGTTCTTGTTGCCTGCGGCCACCATCTGCTTGCCGTCGGGCAGGGTGAACAGGGTGGGCGTGGTGCCGAAGTCGGCGTCATGCACTTCGTCCTGCGCTGGCACCCGCCAGCCGTCCACGATAGTGTAGGTGTTGAGGTCAATGGTGACGATGCCATCCACGATGCCCGCGCCGTCGCCGGGGGTGCCGGTGGTGGCGAAGATGCGATTATGGGCGCGGTCCAGGGTAGGCGAGGTCCAGATCCCGCCGCCGACCGTGTTCTCGCGCACGATGTAGGCGCGGCGGGCGTTGGCGCCGCTGCTGGCGTCGGCGCCCCAGACATAGCCGCGCACCAGCGGGTGGTCGCAGAATGAGGCGATGCCGCTGTAGACTCGGCCATCGGCCACCAGCGGCGAGGCCCAGTTGTAGTGCCCGCCTTCGGCCCCCGACTGGCCGGTGAACATAGTCCAGATACCCTGGCCGGTGGCGGCGTCGAGGGTGAAGAACTGGTCGGCGCCGCCGCCCACATAGACCCGGCCCCCGTCCACCGCCGCGCCCGACGTGATCCCAGCGGCGTTCGGCTTGCACAGGTTCGGCGGGGTGCCGGTGGCGCCCAGGAAGGCTTTCCAGCGCACGCTGCCGTCGGCGGTGTTCAGGGCATACTCATAGCCGTCCCAGGAGCCGATATACACGCTGTCGCCGACGATGGCGGGCGCGGCGGCCAGGATAGGGCCAAGTTGCACCTTCCATTTGAGCCGCAGATGGGGCGCGGTCGCCGGACTCAGCGCGGTCTCGTCGGCGTTCCAGTTCTGGCGTTCGGGGTTGTTCAGGAACATCGGCCAATCGCCGGGGCCGGGCACGCCCACGGTGGCCTGGGCCCGCAGCGCGGCGGGTGGCGCTGGCAGGCCGAGCATTCCCAACGCCAACAGCAACAGCAGCAAAGCAGCGCCTCGGCGGGAGAAAAAGCGATAGATCATGGGTTCATCCTCCTCCTAATAGAGCAGCACATTATACACCATCAGGCGCGGGGCGCTCCACGGGGCAGATTTTACCGAGATTTTACATGGTTCTAACGCCACGCTAGCATAAACCGGGTATAATAGCGATTGTATGCTGGTCAGCAGCCCCCAGGGTCGGCCTGGGGCGGGGCGATCCCTTGCGTTTATCGCCCACCGGCGCACGTTCACAGGAGGCATTCACGATGTTGATTCGACGGATTACCGCCGCTGCGGTGGGCTTCGCCCTGTTGGGCGCCCTCGCGCTGGGTCTCGTGTTCCCCCACCCGGCGGCGGCCCAGAGCACGCCGCCCGCCGTGGGCAGCCTGGTGCGCGCGGCAGGTAAGATCACCGCCTTGCAAACGGGCGGGTTCACCCTGACCGCGCGCAACAACCAGGTCTATAACGTGGCGGTCGGCGCCGATACCTGGATCGTGGTCAAGAAGAACAACCGCCCGGTGCAGGGCGCGCTGGCTGACCTCCAGGTCGGCGAGAACGTCAATATCGCTGGCACGGCGACTGGCAACAACGGCGTGGCAGCGCGCGTGGTCAGCCAGGGTAATCTAGCTGTGACCGGGCGCCCGCCGGCAGGGCGCCGTCCCGCCGCCCGCCCCGGCCAGAACCATCCGGCGGTCGCTGCCGGGCGCCTGGGCAAGGCCACCGTCCAGTCGGTCGCGAATGGCACGGTGACGCTGGACCAGGGCGCCGGGCGCACTCGCACCGTCAACACCGATGCGGGCACGCTGGTGATCCGCGATGGCAAGCTGGGCAGCGTGGCCGACCTCAAGACCGGTGATAGCGCGGTCGTCCTGGCCCGCCCGCAGGCGCGCCCGGCGGGGCGCCCGGCCACCCGCCCGGCCCCCACCGCTGCCGCGATCTACGTGCCTGCGGCCAACGATCAGTTTACGCTGGGCGTGGTCAAGAGCGTGAGCGGCAATGCTGCCGTGCTGCGCACCGGGCGCGGCCAGCAGACCGTGACCGTTGCCAGCAGCACCACCTTCAAGACCATCGCCGGGGCGGGCCAGGCGCCGACGACCGCCGCCCAGAGCGACCTGAAAGCAGGCACACGGGTGCTGGTCTACAGCGTCAAGCCTGCCGCCGGCCAGATCGCCACGGCCAGTATCGTCCTGATCCTGCCGCAGGGCAAGGTCAGCTTCGAGGGCTTGACTTTCTGATCCCAACCACACCCCGGAGTTCAAGACCAGAGCCGCGACGCTTGCGTCGCGGCTCTGGTTTTATCCGGTATGGCGCTGCCAGCCACTCCTACCTGGACTCATCCCCCGGCGCGACTTCCCGGCTCGGCCCCCGGCTCTGCACCAGCAAGAGCAGGCCCACAATCAGCAAGGGGTTGAGCGTCGTGGCGATGCCTCGCGCGTGGAGGGCCAGGGTGAGGATCGGCAGGAGCCAGAGCAGGCCGAGGTTCCAGGTGAGGGCCCGGTCCAGCCGGTAGCCGTTGGCCCGGAAGCGCCAGAGGTAGATGCCTGCCACCAGGATCACATCATAGGCCAGCGTGTAAGGCAGGAACAGGAACGCTGCCAGCATCGCCGCCTGCACGGCGGGAGTGCTGAGAGCAGAGTGCTGCGTGCTGCGTGCTGCGTGCTGTGTGGAGCCTTCCGACGCTTCTGCCCTCTGCCCTCTGCCCTCTGCCCTCTGCCCTCTCGTCTGCCAGACGCGCCAGAGGAGCCAGAGATAAAGCAGGCCCAGCGCCCCCAGCGCGACCCAGCCCAGCGCGTGTAGCCACGGCGGGCCGCCGCCCAGGTTCACGAACATATCGACCGGGGTCAGCTTGTTATAGCGTTCTTCTCCCACCTGCTGCACCAGCTTCACCACAAACGGCTCCAGCAGATGAATACCGACCAACTCCGGGCCGAGCAGCAGCGCCGCGATAGCCGTGGCCGCGCCCGCCCACGCCTGGCGCGGCGCACTCACCAGCACCGGCAACTCGACCGCCAGCAGGTGCGGTTTGAGGACCACCGCGCCCAGGGCCACCCCCGCCCAAAAGGGCCACCCGGCCCGCAGCAACCACAAGCCCACGGCCTGGAGGAAAAACATCAAGATCACCGACTGCCCGATCATCCACCCCCAACTGATGTTGGGCGAGAGATAGACCAGCAGAATCACGGCCCAGCGGAAGCCGGTCAGCTTGAAGTCCAGGACCCGCAGAGTTGCGACCACCCCCGCCGCCAGCAGCAATCCTTCGAGGAGTAACCAGGCAAAACGCGCGGGCTCTGCTGGCAGCACAGTCAGCGGCGCGAAGATCAACGACAGGGCCGGGGGTTGGACGTAGAGCGGGATGGTATAGGGGTTGCTGCCCGCGACGAACAGGCGCGCCGCCGGATCATACGTAACGCCAAAGTCGGAGCCGTTAGTGTTGGTATAGACCGGCACTAGCAGCAGGGTGCTATAGGCGGCCAGCACTCCCAGAAGCAGCAGTCCGGCCAGCGCGGTCCCGGCCCGGCGACGCGAATCAACCATGCCGCTAGCATAGCACAGCGGGGCGGTTTGCGCAAAAAAGCTGCCGCGATCCACAGGGATCGCGGCAGCCGGGTTGCTGGGGGGTTAGATAGTCGCCGGTTTGGGCGGCATGATCGCCCAGAAAATCAGGTAGAGGCCCGCCAGCGGCCCCAGGTGTGTGGCGAAGGCCAGCAAGACCAGGCCCACCCGCACCAGGCTCACATCCAGGCCGAAGTAGTCGGCGAGACCGGAGCAAACCCCACCCAGCATCTTGTTGCTTTCATTCCGATACAGCCGTTTGATCGTATCCACTGTGTTCAGTCCTTCCTTCTGCATTGCTCTTGTATCGCGCCCGTTAGAACAGGCGGCTCGGTCAGGCACCGGCGGATCGGCAAAACTGCCCCGGCGCCGAAATGGCGATTTGTACCAGGGTCTGCTTTGTTGAACCCTGTCTGTATCCTCATCGCCCATATATACGGAGCCAGGCCGTGCGGGGTTACAGATCAGTTCGCCAGGTCGCGGCGGCGGAAGTGGATCACGGCCAGGGTCAGCAGTAGCAGGGTCTCGATGACCAGAGTATCGAAGTCGTAGACGCTCATGCGCTCGACGAAAGTGCGACCATACTGGTAAAAGACCGAGCATTGGAGCAAAAAGAACGGCGGCTTGAGGAACGGCCACAGCAATTCGAGGAAATACATCGCCACGACCAGGGCGCCGACGAGGGGCACGGCCAGGCCGGGGCGCGGCAGCACGGCGCTCAAGGCCCAGCCACCGGCCACGATGACGCCCACCAGCGCCGGCAGGCCCAGCATCGCCGGCCAGAGCAGATCATCCTCGACAGCCACGTCGAACAGGCGCGCGCCCAGCCAGATCGTCGCCCCGAACGTGGCGGCCAGGGCGCTTGTCGCCAGGATCACGGCGGCGAAGCGGGTCAGCAGCAGGGTCTCGCGCCGCTGGGGGGTGCTCAACACCAGTTCCAGGTGCCGCCCGTCCTCCTCGGTGGTCCAGGCGCTCACCTGGGTGAGGGCGAAGCCCGCCAGCAGCAAATTCACCGGGTGCAGCAGGGCGCCTTGCAGCAGGTGCATCATCGTGCCGACCGACCCGGCGAACTGACCCAGCGGCCCGCTCAGGATGCTGCGCACCGGGCCGAACATCGCGTTGGCGTTCGCCAGCATCAGCAGGGTATAGGCGCTGATGGCCGCGCCCCAGGCCAGCGTCGGCCCGGCCAGGTCGCGCAGGGCGCGGGTGAAGGGCGTCTGGAGACCCCACAGGCGGCCGCCCGTGCCGCGCTTAGTGCGAGGTCCCGCCGCCCGCAGGCGCACCCCGGCCTGGAGGTCGCGCCGCCCGAAGAACCAGGCAGTCAGCGCGATCAGCACCAGGCCCCCGCCCAGCAGCACCCCGTAGGCGTCCCAGGCGAAGCCCCGCCCCGGCACCAGCGGCTTGTTGAGCGCGAAATAGTGGTGCGGGATCAGCCCGGCGATGGCGCCATACCAGGGCCGCCCGCTCAGGTTGGTGACGACCAGGTGGGCCAGGCCCATCGCGCCCCCGGCCAGGCCCGCCGCCGTCCGGCGGCTGGTGAACTGGCCGATCAGCCCGGCCAGCGCCCCCCAGAACCAGGCCAGGGTGACGACGTTCAGCGCGGCCAGCAGAGCCGAACTGGGGCGGATCGGCTCCTGCTGGGTCGCGCCCCAGCCCACCAGCGCCGCCCCGATCACTGCCCCCAGCGCCGCACAGACCAGCGTGTAGGCGGCGAACTTCGCGGCGACCAGCCGGGCCCGGCCCAGTGGCGCCGCCAGGTGCAGGTCGAGGATGCCCGCCTCTTCCTCGCCCCGGATCAGGCCGCTGCCCATGACCACCGCCCAGGCGCCCAGGATGATCGGCAGGTGGGCCAGGATGATCGTAGTCAGGAAGCCGCCCACCGTGGTCATGGGCACCGGGTCGCCGAACAGGAAGCCCAGGGTGAAGGTCATGGACTGCATCTGGAGCAGTTGCCGGGCCCGGTCGGGCACGCCCTCGCCGAGGCCCACATGGTAGGCGACCACCCCGGCGCCGATCAGCAGGCTCAGGCCCACGCTCCAGCCGACCAGCGCGCCGCGATAGTCGTACAGGGTCTTGCGGAAGGGAGTCGTGAGCATCAGGCGCTGGCCCGGATGAGCCGTTCCAGCCAGAACAGCAGGCCACCGATCGCCAGCGCCCCGGCCAGCAGCCCCGCCGCTCCCCGCCCCCAGCCGCCGCGCCGCCACAGCAGTTGGAGGAAGATCCCGCCGCCCAGCGCCAGCGGCACCATCGTATAGAACAGGTGCTTGCCGATCATATCCACCCGGTAATTCGCCACCAGAAAGACGGGCAGGATGGCCGCCCAGCCCGCCGTGAGCGCCGCCAGCAACATCTCTGGCTGGGGAGCGCCGCCGCGAACGGCGCGGCGGGCCAGCCCCCACAGCACGGCCAGGCCCGCCGCGCCCATCAGTAACGGCAACGGGCTGGTCAGGTAGTCCAGCGTCCAGCCGAGCAGGTCCAGCGGGCCGCTCCAATGCACCGTCTCGGCGGCGGGCGCCGCGCTCCCCGCCGGGCGCGGCCCCAGCATCTGCGGCAGAGTCACGGTCAGCAGGTCGGAGATATACACGCCGTAATAAACGCCCACCGCCACCGCCCAGGCCCCCGTCAGCAGCCCCGCCACCATCCAGCCCACACGCCGATAGCGCCTGCGCGCCCACACGATAACGAGCCAGCCGATCACCAGTGTATTGAACACGGCGATAGTTGGGAACGCGATCAGGGCTGCCGTGAGCAGGATCACTAGCAGACCCAACGCGCCCGCATTCGTGATCCGGGCGCGGCGATCCGGCGGCGCGGCGGCCAGCCGCCCGCTCACCCAGGTCAGCAACAGGGCGAAGAAGGCAACACTGAGCCATTGGGCCAAAATAGTCGGCAGGATACCATAGGCCAGGGCGCGGAAGCCCAGCGGGTTGGCGGCGTAGACCAGTCCGGCCCAGACCCCGGCGCGCGGCCCGCCCAGGCGCGGCGCGAAGCGGGCCAGCAGGCCGTAGCAAAACAGCACTGTACTCGCTTCCAGCAGGCAGACCAGCCCCTTGACCGCCGCTTCGAGATCGCCGGGCAACCAGGCCAGCGGCGCGGCCAGGAAGTAGAACAGCGGCGACTTGGGGATGATCACGGCCAGGCCCCATTCGCGCGGCGGCTGATTCAGGCCCCCGTGCGGGTCGGTCAGCGCGGCGACGTTGCCTGCCAGCAGTTCGCGTACCCATTTCATGTGGTAGGGCATATCAATGATCACCGCCTCCGGCAGGGCCATCAGGCCGTAGCGCACGGCGAAGGCCCCGGCCACCAGCCCGGCCACCAGCCGCGCACACCCCGGCGCCCCCGGCGCGATCCGCCAGGCCAGCGCCTCCGCCCCGATGAGCAGCCCATAGGTCAGCACCCCCGTCGTCATCAAATGCCCCGCCGCCACCGTAAACGGCAGGTGGACCGTCGCCAGCAGCCCCACGGCGATTGCGCCGGTCAGCGCCGCGCCCAGCGGAGGGACGAGGGCGAAGCGCGGCGTGAAACGTGAAACGTGAAACGTGAAACGTGAAACGTGAGCTTCGTCCTCATCTGCCCTCTGCCCTCTGCCCTCTGCCCTCTCGGCCAGCAACCGGCCCAGGAGCAGGTAGACCAGCACGACCAGCGCCCCCAGGTAGGCCAGTTGGAGATAGGCCGGGGCGATGAAGCCGATCCCCGCCGGGCTAACCTCCATCCGGTCAAGGAGTAGATCGAAGGTGGCGGGGACGCGCAACTCCACGACAAGATCGCGGGAGGCGAACGCCTGGGGGTGGGTTGCGTCCACAGCGAAGGTGTAGCGCGCCCACTGCGCGGGCAGGGGCTGTTGGAGGAAGGTCTGCCCGTTGATGATCACTGTCACCGGCACGTCGGGGCGCCCTGGCTGGAGCGTCAGCGTGACGCTGTAGGGCGCGCCGCCGCCCAGCCCCGGCAGCACCAGGAAGCTATAGGTATCGCCGCGCCGGAAGGTCGGCCCGCCGCTGTCGGCGGCCTCGCGGTCATGGAAATTGCGCACATACGCCTGGTCGGCGGGGCTGCCTACGTCAATATCGTAGGCGTGGCGCACCTGGTAAGCGGCCACCGCGCCGAGCAGGGTCAGCGCCACGATCGCCCACACCAGGGGCCGGGCCAGCAGCCGCCCCAGGATGCGGGCTTCGGGCGCCAGGCGGCGCAAGAGCGGCCAGAGCGGAGCCAGCAGCAGATGCGCGCCCAGCAGCGCCCCGGCCAGGTAGCCCGTGTACACCGTCAGCGGCAGCCGGGCGAAGGCCAGCCCGCCGACCAGGGCCAGGGCTGCACCCGCTCCCGCGAGAAGTGTTGCGTGAACGGCGGGCACTGCGTCCCTCGTCCCTCGTCCCTCGTCCCTCGTTACTGCCCTCTGCCAGCTGCCCTCTGCCTGCTCGTCCCGCCGGTAGCCCACCCGCCCGGCCAGCAGATAGACCAGCAGGACGGCGGCGAGCACATACAGCACCTGGCTGTAGGCCGGAACCACCAGGCCAGCGCCGCCCGGCCCCACCTGCACCCGGTCCAGCAGGAGGCGTCGCCCCGCCGGGACACGCACCTCCACCAGCAGGTCGCGGGAGTCCTGGGCCTGCGGGTGGCTGCCGTCAACCGAGAAAGTGAAGCTCTGCCAGCCGTCGGGCAGGTCCCGTTGCAGCAACACCGTGCCGTTGACCAGGATCGTTACCGGCAGATTGGCCCGGCCTGGGTTCAGCGTGACCGTGAGGCTGTAGGGCACGCCGCCGCCCACCCCTGGCAGGCTCACATAGCTATGGGCGTCCGAGAGGCGGTAGGTCCGCCCGGCGGCAGGGTCGTCGCGGCGTTCCAGGAAATTCTGCACATAGGGCGCGTCGGCGGCGCCGCCCACGTCAATATCGTAGGCCGGACGCACCTGGTAGGCGGCGCCCACGCCCAGCAGGGTCAGCACCAGCAGCACCACGCAGACGGGCCGGGCCAGTAGCGTCCCCAGGTAACGGCCCTCGGCGCGCAGCCTAACCATCGGTGCGCGGCTCAGGGGCAGGCTCCCGGTAATAGTCGAGGAAAACATCCTCCAATGTCGGCGCCTGGCTGCTGAAATTGACGACCGGCTGCTCCGCCGCCCAGCGGATCAGCGGGCCGAGGTCGCCCAGCACCCCGCAGGTGAGCCGCGCCCCCTCGACGGCGACCCCGGCCACGCCGGGCAAGGCCCGCAGCCCGGCCAGCACCGCGCCATCCGGCGGCCCGGCGAATATCACCTCGACGTGGCGGCGCCCCTCGGCCATCACCGCGCCCACGGCAGCCACGCGCACCAGCCGCCCCTCGCGGATGATGCCCACCCGGTCGCTGCTGTGCTCCACCTCGGTGAGAATATGCGACGACAGGAAGACCGTCGCCCCGCCCGCCCGCGCCTCGGCCAGCAGGCGGTAGAATTCCTGCTGGTTCAGCGGGTCCAGCCCGCTGGTCGGCTCGTCCAGGATCAGCAGGCGGGGCCGGTGCATGAACGCCTGGACCAGCCCCACTTTCTGCTTGTTGCCGCGCGAATATTCGCGGAATTTGCGGGTCAGATCGAGATCCAGCCGGGCGGCCAGTTCGTCAATGCGGGCGGCAGGCACGCCGCCGCGCAGATTGCCCAGATAGGTGAGCGTCTGGCGCCCGGTGAGGCCCGGCCAGAGGGCCAGTTCGCCCGGCAGGTAGCCGGTCAGCCCGCGCACCGCCTCACTTGCGGCCTGCGCGTCCAGGCCGAAGACGGTGGCCCGCCCGCGCGTGGGGCGGATCAGGTCGAGCAGCAGGCGGATGGTCGTCGTCTTGCCCGCGCCGTTCGGCCCCAGGAAGCCGAAAATCTCGCCCTCGGCCACCTCCAGGTCCAGATCGAGAATCCCCCGGCCCGTGCCGTAATACTTGGTCAGCCCTTCCGTGCGGATCGCAGCAGTGCTCATTACCGGCATTATACCACGGCCCGCCACCGGGCAGCGGCGGCCAATTGCGCCGGGGGGCGCGATTGGCTATACTGGCGCCATGCGAGTGGAGTTGAGGGCGCCTGTCCCACCGGGGGCACTGGGACGGCGGGCGGCGCGGGAGCGACCGCTGGGGATCGCCCTGCTGGTAGGGCTGCTGGCCCTGGTGCTGGCCTACCAGAGTCCTAGGCCCCTGCGGGTGGACATCGGCGGGCCGTATGACGTGCCCCATGTGCTCGGCTTCTATGCGCCGGAGCCGGGCGCGGGCGCCAACCTGCGCTGGAGCGGGGCGCAGAGCGCGCTGTTGCTCCGGGGCCTGGGGCAGCCCACCGCGCCCCTGGTGCTGCACCTGCAACTGAGCAGCGGGCGCGCTCCCGGCACGCCCCCGGTGCCTTTGGCGGTGAGCGCCAACGGCCACCCCCTGCCGCCGCTGGCCCTGGTCCCGGCCAGCGCATCCTATCCCTTGCCCATTGCCCCGGCCCTGATCGGCCCGGCGGGGGATCTGCGGCTCGACTTCCAGGCCCCCACCTTCCAGGCTCCCGGCGACCGCCGCGCCCTCGGCTTCATGGCCGACTTTGTGAGTATGGAGTTCCCCGGCGGGCTGATCCTGCCCGCCCCGGCGCAACTGGCCTGGCTGCTGCTGGCCGGGGCGCTGCTCTACGGGCTGTTACGGGCGGTATGGGTGCCCGCCTGGGCCGCCGGAGTCGGCGCCGGGGCGTTCCTGCTGGCCTGCGCCGGGGTCATCGGCGTGCAGCGCCTTTTGTTGACCGTGTTCTCGGCGCGCCTGGCGTTCACCCTGGCGGCGGCCATCGGGCTGGCGCTGCTGGCCGAGGCCGCGACTCGCTGGGTGGTGCGCGCCGCCGGGTGGACCGGCCCCGCCGCGCTGCCCGCCTGGGCCTGGACGGGCCTGCGCGCGCTGGTGGCCTTCTCGGTGGTGGTCAAGCTGGGCGGCCTGCTCTATCCCAGCGCCTTCGTCATTGACGCCTATTTCCACCTCAAATACATCCAGTATATGACCGAGTTCTTCGCCGGGGGCCGCGACTGGGAGCAGTATTTCGGCAAAAGCCTGGCCCTCTCGGTGATGCCCAAAGAGGAGTGGGGCGACGCGCGGGCCTTCATCCCCTATTCGCCGTTCTTCTACGTGGTCGCCGCGCCGCTGGCCTGGCTGCCCCTGCCCCTCAGCCTCACCGTGCCTGCCGCCAGCAGCATCCTCGACGCGCTGAAGGTCCCCCTGGTCTTCCTGGTCGGCCTGGCCCTCGGCGGCAGCGGGCAGCGGGCAGCGGAGTCCGAGGCTCCCGCAACACGCAACACGCAACACGCAACACGCAACACGTTTCACGTTTCACGCAGCGCGCTTCTGGCCCTGGCAGCAGCAGCGATCTATGCCGTCATCCCGGCCACGTTCCTGCTGCAACAATGGGGCAACTGGCCGACCCTGGCCTCGCTCTGGCTGGTGACGCTGTGGGTGGCCCTGACGGGCCTGTTCTGGGAGCGCATCACCCAGCCCGCCGTGTGGATTGTCTCCACGGCGGCGCTCACGCTGACGCTGCTCTCCTACACCGTCACGGCGGCCTATACCGGGATGTTCGGCGGGCTGGCCGTTGTCGGCGGGCTGCTGCTGGCCCGTGCCGAGTGGCGGCGCTGGCTGGCCCTCCTGGGGTCGCTGGCCGTCGCCAGCCTGGGGAGCCTGGCGATCTACTACGGGCAATACGTGGACGATGTGCTGGGCAGCACCCTGCCGACCTTCGGGCAGGCCATGCAGGAGCAGGGTCAACTGACGACCCTGCGGCCCTCCTGGGGCGCCTTCCTGACCGACCACCTGGCCGTCGCTATGCAGAACTACCACCTGGCCGGGGTCTACGCCCTGGCCCTGGCCGGGACCGGGTTGCTGTTCTGGGCCCGCCGCCCCGCCCCGGCCCCGGCGCCCTGGCAACGCATCTGGCTGGCCGCCTGGCTGGCGATCTTCCCCCTGATCACCCTGGCCGATTTCTGGGTGGACCAGGCGCTCAAGGAATTCTGGTACGCCCTGCCCGCCGTGGCCCTGGCGGGCGGCGCCTGGCTGATCGTCCTCTGGCAGCGCGGACGGCTGGCCCGCCTGCTCGTCGCCCTCCTGGGCACCCTCCTGGTCTGGCAAAGCCTCTCCCTCTGGGTTTTCCGCCTCCTCTTCCACAACCGCTGACGAGTGGTTAGTGGCGAGTGGTTAGTGGTTAGTGTCCAAGCCGGTCACTAACCACTAACCACTCGCCACTAACCATTACGAGGAGACGCTACGCCAGAGATACCAGGTGGCGATGGAGCGGTAGGGGCGCCAGGGGTCGCCCACGGCTTGAAGCGCGGCGATCTGGGCGCGGGTGAGAGAGGTGGTCATGGGCACGCCGTAGGCGCGGGCCACCGCCTGGCGGAAGCCCAGGTCGGCCACCGGCAACACGTCGAGGCGCCCCAGCGCGAAGATCAGGTACATCTCGGCGGTCCAGCGCCCGATACCGCGCACGGCGACTAGCGCGGCGATCACCGCGTCGTCGTCGGCGTGTTCCAGGGCGGCCAGGTCCAGCGTGCCGCTGTGGACCCGCGCGGCCAGATCGCGCACCCCGGCGAGCTTGGCCCGCGAGAGACCGGCGCCCCGGATCGCCTCGTCGGGCAGGGCCAGGAGCGCCGCCGGATCGGGCACGCCGCCGGGCAGCAGGGCCAGCAGCCGCCGCAGGATGGTCGCCGCCGCCTTCACCGAAAGCTGCTGGCTGATGATGGCATCCAGCAAGGAGAGAAAGAGGTCGCTTTCGCGGCCCAGCGTGCAGGGGCCGTGCGCGGCGATGATCGCCGCCAGCGTGGGATCGGCGGCGGCCAGGTGCGTCTCGGCGGCTTCGATCAGGGCGGGTTCCAGGGGGGTAGTCGGCATAGGATTAGTAGGCGCTGCCGCGCAGCAACAGGACCACCGTGCGGGCGATAATCTTCAGGTCGAAGAGCAGCGACCAGCGTTCGATATAGTCCAGGTCGTAGCGGGTGCGCTCTTCGATGGAGGTGTCGCCGCGCAGGCCGTTGACCTGGGCCCAGCCGGTGATGCCCGCTTTCTCGCGGTGGCGGCGCATGTAGCGCGGGATGGTCATGCTGAACTGCTGCACATAGATCAATTGCTCCGGGCGCGGCCCGACCACGCTCATCTCGCCCAGCAGCACGTTGATGAACTGCGGCAACTCGTCGAGCGAGAAGCGGCGCAGCCACTGGCCGCTGCGGGTGCGGCGCGGGTCGCCGGGCACCGTCCAGGTCCCGCCCTTCTCGGCGTCGCTGCGCATGGTGCGGAACTTGATCACGTGGATGATCTTGCCGTCCAGCCCGACCCGCTCCTGGATGAAGAAGATCGGCCCCGGCGAGTCGAATTTCACGATGGCGGCGATCAGCAGCATGATCGGCGAGCAAACGACCAGCACCAGGCCGCTGAAGACGATGTCGAAGCCGCGCTTGAGCACGCGGTTCCAGCCGCGCAGGGCCACGTCGCGCACGTTGTACATCGGGATACCGCCCAGCATCCCGACGTTCACTTCCGGCTCGATCATCAACTGCACAATATCGGGGTACAGCTTGATCGAGACATTGGCGTCCTGGCAATTGGCGACGATCTCGAAGAGTTCGGCGGGGCTAGCGCCGGGCATGGCGACGATCACTTCGTCGGCGTTATGGCGGCGGGCCACGCGCTCGATGTCTTCGATGCCGCCCAGCACCGGCACATCCCAGACGGTGCGCTCTTCGGTCAGGCGCGGCGGCTCGATGGTGCCCAGCACCCGGTAGCCCAGTTCGGGGCGCGCCTGCATCCGCTCCAAAATGGTGCGCGCGGCGTCGCCCATGCCCACGACCAGCACGCGCTGGGTGCTGACTCCCCGGCGGCGCAGCACGCCCAGAACCAGGCTGAAGCCCAACCGCCCCACGGCGGCGAAGACCACGCAGAAGAACCAGCCCATCACCGGGATCAGCCGCGAATAGACGAAGCGGTCGCCCAGCAGCACCGAGTTGATGGCGATAGAGGCGATGGCGCCCATCGAGACGGCCTGCATCAGCTTGTAGAACTCGTCAATGCGCGACTCGCCCCGGCTGAAGCGATAGAGGCCGCTCATATTGAACACCGCCAGCAGGCAGACCAGCGTGGTGCCCAGCATCAGCGAATAGGTCTCGACGGAGGGCGAGGTGTATTGCGGGGCAATATCGCTCTCGAAGCGTAGCTTATACGCCAGCACCAGCCCGCTCATCAGCGCCAGCGTGTCAATGAGCGTCTGGATGATGATCAGGAGCAGGGGGCCGCGACGGGTGGAGTGGCTGGTCATGGTGTCTGCCGGTTGGGGCTGGTTGGCCGGTTGGGGGCGCTCCTGCACCACCAGGCCCGCCCCGGATTGCGCCGGGTAGGGGCTGCGCGTGGGCGGATGCACCTGGTATTTCGCATTACTCATACAGTTCGGTCCTCTGTCGAGCGCCCTAGCTGACCCGCTTGCGTTCGGCGGGCCGTGTGGCGTTGACGGCCAGCGCGAGCACTCCCCGCAAGGTGATCCCCAGGCGCACCACGATACTGACGGCGCGACCATAGCGGGCGGCGTAGTGCTTGACGTAGAAAATGTGCATCGCCCGGTAGAACTCGCGGATCGAGCGGGCGCTGCGCTTGCGGCTGCTGGCGCCTTTGATATGGAGCACCGTCACTGCCGGGTTGTAGAAGACCCGCCAGCCGCGCGCTTTGAGCCGGTAGGCCAGGTCCAGGTCTTCGCCATACATAAAGAAGCGTTCATCGTAGAGCCCGGCCTGGCCCAGCGCCGTGCCGCGCACCAGCATGAAGGCGCCGACCACCGAGTCCACCTCGGCGAGTTGATCGTCGGGCAGGTTGGTCAGGTTGTAGCGGGCGATCAGCGGGTGGCGCGGGAAGAGCCGCGAGAGGCCGGTCAGCTTGAACAGCGCGTTGAGCGGCGTGGGGAAAGCGCGGCGACAGGCCAGGTCGAGCGTGCCATCGGCTTTCTCCAGCCGGGGGCCGACCACTCCGGCGGCGGGGGTGGCTTCCAGGAAGTCCACCATCGTCTCCAGCGCGTCGGGCGGCAGCACGGTGTCGGGGTTCAGGAAAAGCACATAGTCGGCGCGGAAGCGGATCTCGGCATCGCCGCTGGGCGGGATCTCGCAGGCGCGTTGCGGGCCGGGCGGCGGCGCGGGCCGGGCAGCCAGCACACGCAGGGCGATATTATTGGCGTAGCCGAAGCCGCCGTTATAGCTGCTCTCGTGCAGGGCGACCTGCGGATAGCGGCGGCGGACCAGTTCGGCGCTGCCATCGGTGCTGTGGTTGTCAACCAGGATCACCTGGAACGGATAGCGGCAACGACTGGCAAAGACCGAGTCCAAACATCCCGACAGCAATTCGCGCGTGTTGTAGTTTACGATAATGATCGCCAGGGTTGGCGTAGACATAGCTAGATTATACCAGAGCCTGTCAAGGGGCGGGACGCCGCCAACCCTGGCGCCCCTCTGTTCGCGGCCTGCCGGGGGCAGGTCACAATTAGGTCACAAAAAGATAACGAAGCGCGGGGCACCCCGGTGCTGTCCGGCGCCGGGGCCAAAAGAGGGAAACGGAGGGGGCATTTCGGCGGGGTAGGCGCTCCGGCGAGCCGGAGCGCCTACCCCGCCGGGCGGCGACATTGTTAGCGCGCGCTGTTGAGCAGAATCTTGAAGACGCCATCGCTGGTGGCGGCGTACATCACGATCACGTCGGTGGCGCCGCCGCCGGGATCGCTCTCGCGGACGACATGCAACTGGTGGATCGTGCTGCCGCCCAGGTCGCCACCGAAGCGCGTCCAGACGCTACCGAAATCGCGGCTGGCATAGATGCCGGTGCCCTCCATGCTGTCCGTGCCGAAGGTGCCGATGTAGAGCTCCACCAGGTCGCCGCTGGTATTGTACTGGGCTTCCAGCGTGGAGAGTTGATAGGCCCCGTTGTCGCCTGCCACCGTGTTGTGGGCGGCGTCGAGGCCGGTCACGTCGGGCGTCCAGGTCGTGCCGCTGTCGTTGGTGAGCAGGGCGCCGTCGTGGAAGACGCCCCAGGCCCGCCGCGACCGCTTGGCGTCGATCAGCAGGTCGCTGATCGCCAGGTAGTCGGTTTCGGCGCCGGTCCAGGTGGCTCCCGCGTCGGTGCTGCTGCGGATGCGGGCGTTGCCGCCTTCGCGGACATAGGTGGCGTAGATGGTGCTGTTATCGGTGGGCGCCACGCGCACCAGGGCGCCGGTGTAGTTCGGCAGGCGGGCCTGGAGCGGGTCGGGCAAGGGCTCCCAGGTGGCGCCGCCGTCGGTGCTGCGCACCACGCCCTGGCACGACATGGCCGTCACTTCGTTCTCGCGGCCCCGGTCCACCTGGAGCGAGGAGGGCGCTTCGGGCAACTGGGTCCAGGTGGTGCCGCCGTCGTCGCTGCGGAACTGGGCCCCGGCGATCCCGCCGGCGCAATTGGTGCCGGTGCCCGCATAGATCACATTCGGGTTCGACGGGCTGACGTGGATCTCCTGCACCTCAGTGCGGTTGTCGAAACTGAGTTGGGCCCAGGTGGCCCCCTGGTCGTCGGAGCGAAAGATACCCAGGCCGCCCACGTAGATGGGGCCATTCTTCTGGTCGGGGCCGGTGATCGTGAACAGGTTCTGCCCGGTCAGCCCGATCAGCCGCCAGCTTTGACCGGCGATGGGGTTGCCGCTACGCGGGGCGGTGGGCGCGGCCACCGGGGTGGCGCTGGGCGGCGGCGTCTCGGTGGGGGCGCGCGGCGTGTCGGTCGGGCCGGTCGCCAGCACCGTCAGGGTGCCGGTGACGACCCCGCTGGGAGTGGAGGCGGGTGGGGGCGCCGAGCCGCCAAAGTCGCAGGCCGTCAGCACCGCCGCGCAGACCGCGAAGACGCCGCTGAAAGCCCAGAGGGCTCTGATAAACTTGACGGCTCGTGCATCCATCGAAGAAGATCCTCCCCTGTTACGCTAGGTGCCCTAGAACCCGGCCTCGCCGATGGCCGTGCGCAGGGCGACCGCCGAGCGGCCCATCGCTTCCTGTTCGGCGGCGGTCAGTTGCGGGGCCAGCGTGCGAATGGTGCCGGCGCGCCCCACCACCGTGGGCAGGCTGATATAGACATCCTGCATCCCATAGGTGTCGTTGACCAGCGTGGACACCGGCAGCACGGCGTGCTCGTCACGCAGGATCGCCTTGACCAGGGTCATCGTGCAAACGGCGATGCCATAGAACGTGGCGCCCTTGCGCGCGATCACATCGGCGCCGCCCTTTTTCACCCGGCCCGCGATGTCGGCCTCAACTTCTGCGCCCCAGGCGATGCCCGCGCCCGCGCAGTAATCGGCCACCGGCAGGCCGCCGACGCGCACCTGGCTCCAGGTCGTCACCTGGCTCTCGCCGTGCTCGCCCAGCGTATAGCCTTCGACATTGTTGGGGGCCACGCTGCAATGCTCGCCGACCATATAGCGCAGGCGGGCCGTCTCCAGCATCGTGCCGGTGGCGATGATCTGGGTCGCCGGGAAATCGGCCAGCTTATAGGCGGCATAGGCCATCACATCCACCGGGTTGGCGACCATGACGATGACGGCATCCTGGCGGTGATCTTTGATTCCTTCCAGCACGCCGCGCATGATGCCCGCGTTGCGCTGCAGGAGGTCCATGCGCGTCTCGCCGGGCTTGCGGGCGGTGCCCGCCGTGATCACGATCACATCGGCGTCGGCGCAGGCGTCATAGTCGGCGGTGCGTACCGTCGCCGGGGGCAGGAAGGCGATGCCGTGGGAGATGTCCCAGGCTTCGCCCTGCGCACGGTCCTTCGCCACGTCGATCAGCACAATATCCGCCGCCACGCCGCTATGGGCCAGCGAGAACGCGCAGGCCGAGCCGACCTGCCCCGACCCGATAATCGCTACCCGGTTGCCGGCCATGCCCACCTGGGCCGATCCATCCTTCGCCATTGAAGTGTACCTCCTTGTATGTTAGGAACCATTTACATAACGCATCCAGCCCGCCCAATGGTACGGGGGCCGCCCTCTTTTGCGCCTCATTATAGCACGGTCGCCGCTTCCTGAGTAGGTAGATCCCCGCACCGGGTGCGGTGCAAAGCTTTGCACGCCGCGACGGGCGCGGCGTGCTCCGGTCGCCGCGCCGTCCCGCTGTCATGCTGAACGAAGTGAAGCATCTCCGCGCCGGGATGCCCCCAACAGATCGGCGCCTCACCTAGCCCTGCTGATTGAGAACACGGGACTCGGCGGCCCCGATCAAAGGCCCACATCCCGGCGCGGAGATGCTTCACTCCGTTCAGCATGACAGCGCGGGCGTGGGCACGGGACGGGCGCTCGGCGTGCAAAACTTTGCAACCCACCCCCCCGCACCCCAAATTGTGATATACTTTAGGGATGAAATGGGGTTCGCCCGCTGGTAGCGGGCCTGAAATTGGTGCGATTGGTCTGTACGCGCTCTACGGATTGGAGGAACTTCTATGTCTCACTCCTCGTTGATGCACTTCCGTCGCTGGGGCGGCCTCTGGCTGATCCTGTTGCTGGTGACGGCCTGTGGTGATGCGGCCCCGGCAGCTACGGCCACGCCCCCGCCGCCTACACCCGACCGGCTGGCGCCACTCGTGGCCGCCGCCCGTGCCGAGGGCACCCTGACCCTGATCGCGGTTTCGCGCCAGTGGTGCAACAAAGGGACTATCATCGAGACCTTCTCCCGCCGCTACGGGATAGCGGTGACCGAAACCCTGCCCAAAGCCGGGTCGCAGGAAGAACTCGATCAGGTGCAGGCGACCAAAGACACCAACCGGGCGGCGGCCCCGGATGTGCTCGACATCGGCATCGCTTTCGGCCCCTCGGCCAAAGCCGCCGGGCTGCTCCAGCCCTACCAGGTCGCCAACTGGGCGACTATCCCGGCCCCGCTCAAAGACTTCGACGGCTACTGGTATGGGCATTACTACGGGGTCGTCGTGTTCGAGATCAATGCCGACAAAGTGCCCAACCCGCCCCAGGAGTGGGCCGATCTGCTGCAACCGGCCTACCGGAGCCAGATCGCCCTCAGTGGGGACCCCACCAAATCGGCCCAGGCGATCAGCGAGGTCTATGCCGCTGCGCTCGCCAACAAAGGCACGCTGGACAACAGCCAGCCGGGGCTCGACTTCTTCGCCGCCTTGCAGCGCCAGGGCAATTTCGTGCCGCGCGTGGCCCAGCGCGATCTCTTCCTCGACGGCACGACGCCGATTGCCCTCCGCTGGGACTATCACGCCCTGGCCGAGCGCGATGAGTTGCAAGGCCAGACCCGCGTGCTGGTGACGGTGCCCTCGAAGGGAGTGCTGGCCGGGGTCTACGCCCAGGCGATTAGCGCCTACGCGCCCCACCCGAACGCCGCCAAGCTGTGGATGGAATGGCTCTACACCGACGAGGCGCAACTGCTGGCCCTGGCCGGCTATTGCCATCCGATCCGCTATAACGACCTGGCAACGCGCAACATCCTGACCGGCGACCTCGAAGCCAAGCTGCCGCCCGCCACGATCTACCAGAAGGCGCTTTTCCCGACGGTGGAGCAATATACGCAGGCGCGGGATCTCATCACCAGCAAGTGGTCGAGCGTGGTCGGGGTGGAAGTGAAGACTAAATAGCCCGGCGCCGCCCGCCAGCGGCACGGTAATTTAGCCCGGCGCCCCTTGACAGGGGCGCGAAAGGGCCGTACAATCGAAGGAGAGATTATACTAAAGGCGTTGATCGAGAGACAGCCCGGCCCAGGCCAGGCCCAGAGAGCAACCCCCGGCTGCAAGGTTGCCCTGCGTCCCCCGCGCTGAGACCCTCAGGAGCCGCCCGGCAGAACGCGCAGCTGTGCGCTGGTAGGCCGGGCCGCCTCGCTCCCGTTAACGAGCCTCCGCCTCCAACCCCCTGTGGGCTGGCGACTGCAAAGGCGCGCCGCACGGCGCGCAAAGCAAGGTGGCACCACGAGCGCCCGGCTTCGTCCTTGCAACGCGAGCCGGGCATTGCTGTTTTTTGGCGCTTTGCAGTGTCGCACGCCGCAGACCCTTCCCGGCTCCGGGGGGCCGGGCGCCGCCCCACGCCCTGGCGTACCCGGCGGTTCCAGATGGAGGCACATCCAATGGCTGAAGTAATTGACCGCGTCGAACTCTCCGGTATCGTGCTGGTGCGCGATGCCATCCTCAAAATGGACAAGCCCTATCGCCTGGAGAGCGGCGAGCCGAGCTTCGATGTTCCCGCCCACATCAAAGAGGCGATGATCCGCGCCCTGCACGACAACCAGACCCACTATGTGGCCTCGGCGGGCATCCCCGAACTGCGCAAAGCGATTGTCGCCAAAGTCCGCAGCGCCAACGGCATCCCGGTGGAAAGCTCGGCGGAGACCATCGTCACCAACGGTGGGATGCACGCCCTCTACTGCCTGTTCCGCGCCCTGCTGGAGCCGGGCGACGAGGTGCTGATCCCCGACCCGACCTGGACCTGCGTCCAGCACCTGATCACCCTCTGCGGCGGCGTGGTGCGCCGGGTGCCGCTGCACGAAGAGCGCGGCTGGACCTTCGACCCCGCCGAGATCCGCGCCGCGATCACGCCCAAGACGCGGGCCCTGATGATCAACTCGCCACATAACCCCACCGGCGGCGTGCTGGGCCGCGCCGACCTGGAGGCGATCGCGGCCATCGTCGCCGACTACCCGCAGATCACCGTGGTCAGCGATGAGGCATATGAGCACGTGATCTACGACGGCGCCGAGCATGTCAGCTTCGCCAGCCTGCCGGGGATGTACGCCCGCACGGCCAGCGTCTTCACCTGTAGCAAGTCGTATGCGATGACCGGGCTGCGCGTGGGTTACATCGTCTCGCCCAACCGCGTGATCATGGACCGGATGCAGAAGGTGGTGCTCTACACGGCCAACGGGGTCAACTCGGTGGCCCAGTGGGGCGCGGTGGCCGCCCTGACCGGCCCGCAGGACTGCCATGCCGAGTTCCAGGCCGAGTACCAGGCCCGCCGCGACCTGTTCTACGCGGGCTTGGCCGAGATCCCGGTATTCAAGGGCCAACCGCCAGCAGGTGCCTTCTACGCCTTCGTGCGGATCGCCGACGGCTGGGTGGCCCCCGATGGGCGCCGCGACTCCTGGGCCATGACCGAGTTCCTGCTCCAGGCGCGCGTCGGCTCCTCGCCCGGCAGCATCTTCGGCCCGGTCGGCGAAGGCTACCTGCGCTTCAGCACCGCCTGCCAGCGCAGTGACCTGACCGGCGCCCTGGCCGCCATGCGAGCAATCTTCGGCTAGTCAAAAGCGGGGGATCGTGTGCTCCTGCAAGGAGTACACGATCCCCGCTTTTGGTCTCCGGTACAACGCTCCCCAACAACCCCTCTTGTGAGCATAAAGGGTGCGCCTCAACTTGTTGTGCGCGGCGGTGTAACGGGAGCTGAACGAGGCGGCGGCCCAGAGTTGCAAGACCGGGCCGCCCATGCTGGATGGTTTTGTCAGTACATTTGTCAGTGCAAATATGTTATGATAGGCCAAAGTATATTCCCAATCCGGTTTTAGAATTGGATACCCCCTTTAGCTATCGGAAGGAGCCCTGGAATGCAGAGGTTGAGGCGGCCCGTGAGCCTGGTGGTTACGCTGCTTGTGTTGTTGGGCCTGGCGCTGGGCCTGGGCGCGCTCCAGGCGCAGGCCCCGGCGCCCCCGACCGTCAGCGGCGAGACGGTCGAATTGCTAACTGATCTGGCGGTGCCGGGCAAGGAAGGGGCCAGCGAGAGTAATCGCCTGGCCGACATGGAAGCGTATTGGAATAACCGGGTGACGTATCCAACCGGGCGGTTCAACGCGGGCTGGGTGCGCCAGGCCGCCGAGCAGGACCGCCGCGTCGCTCGCGCCGTGCCCGCCGGCACCGCGACCTATAATCCCAAGACCAGCGCCGGGCCGCTGGCGCTCAGTACGACCAGCTTTACCGCGCTGGGCCCCAAGCCGCTGCAAAGCAACGGCTGCTCCGGCTGCTATCAGTACGGCCTGGTCTCCGGGCGCATCAACGCCATCGTGATCGACCCGGTGACGCCCAACGTCGCCTATGCTGGCAGCGACGGCGGCGGTGTCTGGAAGACGACCAACTGCTGCACCACGGCCACCTCGTGGACCGTCGTCACCGACGACCCGCTGCTCGCCACGATCAGCGTTGACGCGCTGGAGATCGATCCGAGCAATCACAACACCATCTACGCGGGCACCGGCGATCTGAACTACGGCTCCTTCTCGATGGGCAGCGCGGGTATCCTCAAGTCCACCAACGCGGGCGCCACCTGGACGACCATCGGGGCCAGCGTGTTCACGCCGTACTACCCGGAGCCGTCGGGCAAATTCCCGCAGTACCAGGCGGTGGGCAAAGTGCGGGTGGACCCGCGCAACAGTAACAACCTGGTGGCCGGAGCCAAGAACGGCCTCTTCTTCTCCTATGACGCCGGGACCAACTGGACCGGCCCCTGCACCACCAACGCCTTCAGCACCCAGCGCCAGGACACCACTGGCCTGATCCTGAGCAACAATGGCACCAGCACCACGATCTATGTGGCGGTCGGCCCGCGTGGGTTCGCCACGCCGGTGCAGTATGACCTGGACCAGAACGGCGCCAATGGCATCTATAAGGGCACGCTGCCCGCCAGCGGCTGCCCGGCCAGTTGGACGCTGATCAGCACGCCGAGCAACGGCTGGCCCGCCGGCAGCGGCAGCGGCACGCCCTATGGCACCGGCAGCGGCAACCCGCTCGGTCGCCTGGATATGGCGATTGCCCCCAGCAACGCCAATTATCTCTATGTCCAGGTCCAGGCCATCGCCCCGAACAGCAACAGCGGCTGCGCCAGCGCGGCGGGCTGCCAGCTTGGCGTCTGGCGGACCACCGACGGCGGCACCACCTGGGCCAAGCTCACCGGCACCGACGGCAACTCGCTTAAGAACTGCTCCGCTGGCGCGGGCGACTATAACCAGAACTGGTACGACCAGGCCGTCGCCGTCGATCCGAACAATCCCAACCGCATCTTCGTAGACACCAACGAAATCTGGCTCTGGACCAGCGGCGCGACCACCCTGAAAGACCTGTCTTGCGTCTACAGCGGCGGCACCACGGTCCATGCCGACCAGCACGCCCTGACCTTCGTGCCGGGCTCGTCCAGCGTGCTGCTGGCGGGCGCCGACGGCGGCGTCTACCTGAGCACGAACGCCAACGCCACCACCCCAACCTTCACCCAGATCAATAGCGGCCTGAACACCATCGAATTCTACTCCGGCGACATCAGCGCCAACTTCGCCACGTCGTCCACCCAGGTGGCGAACGGCGGGGCCCAGGACAACGGCGCCGAGATCGGCACCTGGTCGGGCACGCCCGGCGCGGTGCAGTGGCAGATGGGCAAAGGCGGCGACGGCTTCTATGCCCGCATTGACCCGGTGGGCAAACGCTACTGGCAGGGCAACAACAGCGGCCACCTCAGCCGCTGCACCACCAACTGCGGCAGCGCCGGGGCCTCCTGGACCGACCGCACCGGCGGCTGGACGGGCGATGTGCAGCAGTTCGCCCTGCCCTATGAACTGTTCAAGGGCAACCCGGCGACCCCGGCCAACGATTGCAAGGCCACCGTCTGCGACCGGATCATCGTCGGCACCGTCCGCCTCTGGGAGACGATCACCGCCAGCGCGACCAGCCCGACCTGGTACGTGAACAGCCCGGCCAACCTGACCAAGCAAACGCTGGGCAACCGCTCCTTTATCACCCAACTCAGCTACGCACAGAGCCTTTCGACCACGGTCATCGTCGGCACCAACGACGGCAATGTGCAGTATGGCTTCGGGCTGGGCAAAGGCACCAACAACTCGACCTGGGTGAACGTCACCGGCGGCAACACCGTGCTGCCCAACCGCCCGGTCCTCGACGTGGCAACCAGCCCGACCAACCCGCTGATTGGCTACGCGGCCATCGGCGGCTTCAACGAGAACTCGCCGACCACCCCCGGCCATGTCTTCCAGGTGACTTGCACGACCAACTGCGCCTCGTTCACCTGGGCCGACAAGACCGGCAACCTGCCGAATATCCCGGTCGATTCGATCCTGGCGAACCCGAAATATCCGCAGCAGGTCTTCGCGGGCACCGACTTTGGCCTCTACTTCACCAACGACATCACGGTGGCGACCCCCACCTGGCTCCGCTTCCAGGCCGGCCTGCCCAACGTGATGATCTGGGACATGCAGTATGATCGCGGCTTCACCACCCTCTCGGTCTGGACCCGCAGCCGGGGCGCCTACGTCTGGCCGCTGCCGACCGGCCCCTTCACCCCGTAAAACCCGAAAGGCGGGGGATCGAGCAACTGCTCGATCCCCCGCCCCTCTTTTATCCCCATTCCAGGCGCCCTGCCCTCTGCTCTCTGCCCTCTGCCTACTCGCCCCCGCCGATCCGGCGGCGGACGGCGGCAAGCTGGGCTTCGAGTTCCTGGATGCGCGCTTCGGCAGCCTTGCGCGTGTTGAGCTCGTCGAGGACCAGCGTCACGGCCTGCTGGAGCCGGTCCTCCAGGTCCATCAGCGCCACTTGCAGGTTGATCTGGGCGTCTTCGGCGGCGGCGCTGCGTTCGGCGCTTGCGGGGGCCGGGGCGCCGGGGACCAGCGCGGGTGCGGGTGGGCCGGAGGGCAAGGCGGACGCGGGCGGGCTGGCGAGGATGTGCTGCTGAAGCTGGGAGGCCATGTTAGCGATGCTGCGCAACTCGGTCTTCAGCGTCTCGATAGTCTCGTGCTGGTGCCAGGTCTCGTTGTCTTTGTGGTTGAAGGCGCTCTCTAACTGGCGGACCTTTTCTTGCTCGACCAGCAGTTCCGCCGCCAGGCGCGCCGAGCGAGCCCGTTCGGCGCGCAACTGCGCCGCCAGGGAAGGGGTGTCGGGAGAATGCCGCCCAGAGTCGCTCATCCAGTGCTGATCCTTACTGTTTGCCGGGTCCTCCCGATTCTACACGGCGCGCTTTGGGCGTGTCAAGCTACGCCCGGCCTCACCCATTCAACGAAGCACCCGCCCGCCCGTTGCTGCGGGCGGCACACGGGCGACCCACCAGCCGCCCCGGCTGGTGGGTCGCTATGGCCGGAAAAGCAGACGCGGGGCGAATCCGCCAGGGCCTCAGCGCACGGGGCGGGCGGCCAGCGATTTGCGCGGCGGCGCCGGGGCAAAAAAGTGTTGGAGATAGGGCATCACGAAGCGGTCGATCCCGTAATAAGCAACGCCCAGCCCGCCGAACACCAGCGCCGTCTCCAGGAAGAGCATATAGCCGTTCGCGCTGGTCGAGCCCGCGAAGATATAGTTCAGGTTCATCATCGCGCCCAGGAAGGCAGCCCACTTGGTGAACAGGCCCAGCACTAGCAGCACCCCCACGGCCAATTCGCCGTAGGCCACCATCATGCTGTACCAGCCTTCGTTCGGCAGGGCCACGGCCCGAATCCAGTCCGCATACCAGCCAAATACATCGGGGTTCGGGCCGGAGGTCTTCTCCAGCGCGCCAGTCAGGAATTTGTGCAGCGCCGCCGGTGCCTCAGCACCAGTCCAGGCGGGGTCGGTCACTTTATGCCAGCCCGCCTGAATCCACTGGTAGCCCAGCCCCAGGCGGATCAGGAGCCAGATGATCCCGGTGTAGCGGGGATCGTCGGCGATCTTCTTCAAGTTGTCCATCGCGCCCATCCTTTCTGTTCTATGGACTGATCGCAAGGTCGCTCCGGGTGGCGCCCGCAGTGGTGGGTAGGAGCGGCCTATCGTCGGTGAGACCGGGACGGCCTGTTTGTCATAGCGATGTGATGCTATGCACCATCATTCTCTATGCCATAGAGACCCCTGTTTCTTAAGTGTGCTTATATCACGAATTGTGCCACGATGGGCAGGAAACGCGCCACATCAGGCGCCGGAGGGGGAAGCAGCCGACCAGTCGAGCACGATCTGGGTGACGCCAGTCTGGATGGTGGGATTGGCTGTTGGCGGGAGGGGTACGCCAGCGGGATAGGCGCGGATACGCAGCCCGGCTGTGGCCGGGCGCCCGGCAGCAGCCCAGGCATGGACGGCGGCGATCAGGTCGGCGGCCAGCGTATCGTCGGGGCCGAAACTGCGGACGAACAGATCGATTGTCGGGACCTCGCTGCCCGGCGGCGCGGGCGGACTCGGCGGCGGAGCCAGCAGACACAACCGCCCGGTACTATAGAAGCCCCAGGTCATGTGGTATTTGCCCGGAGCTCCGCAGGCCGCCGGGATGAAGCCACGGGCGGCGGGCTCCTTTTCGCCGAAGGCGCCGCAAAAGCGCGGGTCGCGCAACGCCAGCCAGAGGTTCAACCCGCCCCAGACCTCGCGCGGCCCGACGCTGATCCCGGTGGGCAGGTCGCGGCCCGGCGTGTTCAGCAGGCGGTAGACATCCTCGGCGTCGAACCGGCTGAGATCGGCGCTGAAGACCAGGCCCGGCTCCGATCCCACCCGTATGGCACGCAACGGCCCGGCGCTGGGGCCGCGCAGCATCATAAAGCCGCCGTCGCGCAGCGACACGCTGACCAGGTGATCGCCCTCGACCTCGAAGGCGACCACTTTCTGCACATCGCGCAGGCTGAGGGGCAGCACCAGCCGCCCGCCGGGCGCCAGTTGGGCCCACCAGGCCGGGGGGATGTCGTGCGAGCCCACGGTGAGGATGATGCGGTCGTAGGGCGCGCCCGGTGGGTAGCCCTGCCAGCCATCGCCGCAGATAACCTGGACCCGCTCGTAGCCTGCCGCCGCCAGGTGGTCGCGCGCCCCGGCCACGATGTCCTCGTCAATATCGATGGTGACGACCTGGCCGTGCTCGCCCACCAGGTAGGCCAGCAACGCGGCGTTATAGCCGGTGCCCGCGCCGATCTCCAGCACGCGCTGGCCGGGCGCCAGGCCCAGTTGTTCCAGCATGATCGCCATGATCGCGGGCTGGGACGACGAACTGATCGGCACACCGTCGAGATATTTGGTGGGGATGGCCTGGTCGCTATAGGCGGTTGCCAGGTCCAGACCCGGCAGGAACAGGTGGCGGGGCACGACGCGGAAAGCCGCCTCGACCTGCGGGTCATGCACGACATTGTCGGCCTTCAGGCGTTCGACTAATGCCTGGCGCAACTCGTCCGCAGAGTCGGGGCGGGGGTCCACCGGCGGGGCCTAGCGTTTCTTCTCGCGCCGCCGCTCGCCGCGCTCCGATGTGCCGCGCGGGTTGCCCGCCGACCCGGCGGGGCGCTCCGGGGCTGTGGGCGTGGTGCTGGCCGAGCGCGTCGGTTGCGGGCGCGGCTGTTTCGCCGGGCTGACCCCGCGGGCCTTCTGGTTCTTCTCGAAGGCCGCCAGGCGCTCCGGGTAACGCACCCGGAAATACCCGGCGGCTATCGCCGCGACGACTACCATCACCAGGAACACGGCGTAGAGCCAGAAGCGCAGGTTCAGCCCTTCGATATTCAGGAGGCGGAACACGACGAAGATCACGCCGACCGCGCCGAGGATCAGGGCGTACATGCTCCAGGTATTCGCCGTCTCATAATTCAACTTATGGACGCGCCGCCAGCGGTTTTTGTAGACGAAGAAAACATAGGCCCCGCCGATCAGCAGGATCGCACTGAGCACCAGGAACACCAGCGAGAGCCAGCCCAGGCCGGGTTGAGCCGCCTCGGTAAAGTATTCGCTCGAAAACGGTTGGACGGTCGGGATCGCGGTGGTGCCGGTCGTCACCTGGCGGGCCTGGATGTCCAGGGTGAGTATCCGGCCCAGGCCGGGCAGCAGCGAGAAATCCATGAGTAGTAAGGCCTCCTAGAGTTCAAAAACAAACGACTGGCGGCGTTGCGCGCGCAAAGTACCAGCGATTATAGCAGGTTTAGTTCGCGCCCGCAACTACGCCCGGCCCGCGCCTGGCGCACGGGCCCGCCAGGCGCGGCTGGTGAAAGCGCCGCCGCAGGTCATCGCCGCCGCAGCTTACGCTCCCAGGAACGCCCGAATGTACTGGCTGATCAGCGCCGGTTCTTCGTGGACCACCCAGTGGGTGCCGGTGGGGATGCGCTGGATTTGCAGGTCGGGGACGACCTCGTCCAGGCCGTCCAGGTAGCCGACGAGCATAACCGGGTCGGCTTCGCCCCAGATGACCAGCGTGGGCACGCGGATCGTCAGCGTGGGCGGCGGCACGGCAGCAGCGGCGATGGCGTCGGCGGTGGGGCGGAGCGCCCGGTAGTAGTTGAGCATCCCGGTGAGGGCGCCGGGCTGGGACCAGGCTTCGTGATAGGCCGTGCGGTCGGCCTCGGTGAACACGTCGGGGCGGGCGGCGGTGCCGATCAGCATCCGGCCCAGCATCGCGTAGTCGTCGGCGGCCAGGCCCGCCTCGGCGTTTGGCTCGGCCAGGCGAGCCATGTAGCCGCTGGCGGCTTGCTGGGCCGGGTTGTTCGCCATCTCGCGGGCCCGGATAGTCGGGTGCGGCGCGTTGAAGATCACCAGGCGCTCCAGGTAGTCGGGGAACAGCGCGGCGAACAGCCAGGCGGTCACACCGCCCCAGTCGTGGGCCACCAGCACCACTTTGCCGCCTGGATTGATCTGATCCAGCAGGCCGCGTATCGCCGTCGCCACGCGCGGGATAGCGTAGGCGGCCACGTCCTCCGGCTTGTCCGACAGATTATAGCCGGGCAGGTCGGGGGCCACCACCGTGTGATCCTGGCTGAACTCGGCCAGCAGGTCCTTCCAGGCATACCAGAATTCGGGGAAGCCGTGCAGAAACAGCATCATGGGCCCGCTGCCCGCCGTCACGTAATGCAGCCGCAGGCCGTTGACCTCGGCATACTTATGTTCCAGTTCCATCGCATCTCTCCTGTGGGTAATCGGTATCCAGTCCTCGCCGCCCCAGTATAGCCCCGCGCCCGGCGCCGCGCAAGCCGGACGAGTAGACAGTAGACAGTAGACAGTAGACAGTGACGAGCGTTGAGTTCTGAGTTCTGAGCTTACTCTGACTCCGTATCACTGTCTACTGTCTACTGCCTACTGCCTACTGTCTACTCGTTTCCCACCAGAGACGGGGCAGGAGAGCCAGCTTGGCAGCGGGGGAGAGATGGGCGCGGCGGGTGAAGACATCGTAGCCGTTGGCCTCGATGCGGGCCAGGATGGCCCGGTAGACGGTGGCGGCGGCGGCGACGGCCAGGCGGCTATCGCGGGCCAGCAGGGCGATGCCCGGCCACGCCTGGGCATAGAGCGCCCGCGCCCGCGCGATCTCGAACTGCATCAGGGCCACGAAGCGGTCGTCGAGCACTCCGGCCAGCAGGTCGCGTGGCGGGTAGCCGAAGCGGGCCAGGTCGGCCAGGGGCAGGTAGATGCGCCCCTGCTGGGCGTCGGCGCCCACATCGCGCAGGATGTTGGTCAGTTGCAGGGCCACGCCCAGCCGGATCGCATAGTTGACGGCGGCCCGGTGGTCGGCGCCGGTGATATACATGCTCATCTGGCCGACCGTGGAGGCCACGCGGTAGCAGTAGATCCAGAGATCGGCCCAGGTCGCATAGCGGGCGATGGTCAGATCCATCCGCACCCCGGCCAGCAGTTCGTCGGCCAGGGCTTGCGGGATGGCGAAGCGCCGCCGCGTATCGGCCCAGGCCAGGACGACCGGCTCGGTCTCGCCGGGCGGCGGGTGCAGGGCCGCGCAGCGCCGGGCCCAGGCCGCCAGTTCGCGCTCGGCGGCGGCGACGGCCAGGCCGCGCCCGGCGGCGCCGTCCACCAGTTCATCGCTCAGGCGGCAGAAGGCGTAGAGGGCCAGTACCGCCTGGCGCTTGGGCGGCGGCAGCAGGCGGGCGCTGAAATAGAAGCTGGCCGAGTGGGTCTTGATGATCCGGGTGCAGGCGGCATAGGCCGGGCGCAAAGCGGGCGCGGCGAGCGGAATCGGCGCGGGCGCGCTCTGGATGGGGAGACCGCCCGCCAGGGGCTGCGCCGGGACCGCCGCCGCTGGCCCCGCCTGGCGGAAGGCCACGTATGGGGCGGGCGCTGGCGGATGAAGCGCCCACTGCTCGCTACCGGCGGGCAAAGGCAGGTTGGTCGGCCACTCGTTTGCCACTCAGCACGGCTCCTTCCATGCTTGCCAGGTAGTCCTGGCGCGTATAGTCCCCGCAGAGATAGAAATTGGGCACCGGCGTGGCCTGGTCGGGGCGCAGGCGGTCATGACCGGGCCGGGCCCGGTAGACGGATTGCGGAATCCGCACGACGGTGCTTTTGAGCAGGCGGGCCTGCCCGGCGCGCGGGTGCAGGCGGGTGAACTCGGCCAGCGTGCGGCACACCAGGTCGGCGTCGTCCAGCCGGAACCAGGCGGCAGCGGGCGCGACGACCATCTCGACCAGGTGGCGGCCCCCGGCGCCCTCGGCCAGGTCGGGGGCGCAGCGGCCCAGTTCGGCATAAACCGACAGGTGGGTGCCGCTGCTGAAAATCAGGTTGTCCACGCCGATGACCGGGCGGTCGAAATAGAGTTGCACCGTGATGACCAGCTGGCCGTGCAGGTGGCGCAGGGCGGCAAACGGCGCCTGCTCCCGCAACGCGGCGGGGAGCGTCGGCCAGAGGTTATGCACTGGCATTGCCGACACATAGGCATCGGCCTGGAGCAGGTGCCCCCCGGCCAGGCGGAAGCCGGTCACGCGGTTGGCCGTGGCGTCGTACTCCACTGCCGCGACTTTACTGCCGGGCACGAAGCGGACGCCCCGTGCGCCCAGGTAGGCCAGCAGCGGCTCGAACAACCGGCGCTGCGGCGTGCCGCGCAGGAAGGCCACCCGCGAGGCGTCGGTCTCTTTGGCGAAGTGGTAGAGCACCGTCAGCACCAGCTTGGCGCTGACCTGCTCGGTTGTGTCGAAGTTCAGGGCCAGGGCCATCGTGTCGAAGAAATCGCCCAGGGCGCGCTGGCCCATGCCGTGGCGCCGGTGCCAGTCGGCATAGCTGTAGCGGTCCTGGGCGTCGAGCCACGCCTGGCTGCCCAGGATCGGCCAGAGCAGCCCCGCCCCCACGCGCAGCTTGTCGGGGAGAGTGAGCACGCCCCGGTTGCGGGCGATGGCGACCAGCCCGTGGGCAGGCGCGGGCAGCCGCCGGGCAAAGCGCAGCGGCGACAGCCAGCCGCCGGGCCGCGAGAAGGTCATCTCATGGGCCTTCCAGGCCAGGTTGGCATCCAGCCCGGTCTCGCGCAAGAGGCGCAAGAGGTGGCGGTAGGCGCCGAAGAACACATGCAGCCCGCTTTCCAGCCAGTCACCGTCGGCGTCTTGCCACGATGAGACCTTGCCCCCGGCGCGGTCGCGCTTCTCTAAGATCGTCACCCGGTGGCCGCCGTCGGCCAGGTACTTGGCCGCCGCCAGCCCGGCCAGCCCGCCCCCGGCGATCAAAATGTGCATCGCGTCGGTCCCCTCCTGCCCTGGTAATACATAAGCCCCAGTATGGCAGATTGTTCCAGTTTTGTCAATACTTTGTTCATAATAAAAGCCGTTGCGCCCGGCCCCGGATTGCGCTATAATGAGAGTACATCCCGCTTTGCGGGGAGAAGAGGGGCCCCCTGATGAATGTAGCGCAACGAGAGACGATGCCCAAAGAGCCGGCGTCGAGCGCGGCTGCCCCATTTCGGCGCCTGGGCGAAGTAGTCGCCCAGGTGCAATTCCACTTGCTGGCCCCCCAGCACCGCGTCGCGCTGCACCGGGCCCCTTTTTCCTGCTCGGTAATGGTCGTCGCCTGCTTCCGCGAAGACGGCGCGATCCTGATGGTGCAGGCGGCGGGCGAGGACGCGCCGTGGGACCTGCCGCACGGCACCCTGCCGCCGGGCCAGGAGCCGGGTCCCCATGCCGGGCGCCTGCTGGCCGAGCTGTGCGGCGTCACGCCCGCCGAAACGCCCCGCCCGTTCGGGGTGATCGACTGGGGACCCGCTGCCTCTGCCGCTGGCTGGGGCCTGACCGCCTGCCTGATCAGCCACCTGGGGACGGTCGGGCCGCTCCTGAAAACGTCCTGGGCGGCCCGGCGGGCGTTCTTCCCGCTCCCCGAAGCCCTCTTACGGGCGCCCCCCGACCCGTGGCAGGCGGTGCGGCGGCAGACCTTGCAAGAGGCCAACACCGTTTTCGATGCCACCCGCGACTACTGGTTTATGCAACGCCTGGATATCCATACTCTCAACGACCCGGACGACGTGGTGCGCTAGCAATTTTCCCGCTTTTATCCATCGTTCCACCGCTACCAGCGGCCTGGTTGTTGTAGCAAAGCTAATACGCCACACCCCCTGACGCCGTTCCCGATTGTGTGGAACGGCGTCACGGCGTGGGTAGGGCTGGCGGAGGCAGCAGCTTTCATGCTAGGAGGCCGAGAGCAGGATGGTATTCCCATCGGGATCATGGATCATCGCAAAATACATCCCGTAGGGGGTCACGTAGGGAGCGCGGTGGCTCGGATAGCCAAACCCGACGAGCTCGTTATACCTGGTCTCTACGGCGGCGCGGCTCTCCATGTAAAACTCCAGGATCACCCGGTAGCCCTCGGCGCTGCCGGTGTACGCGGGAGTCTCGCCCTGGCCGGTCGGCGCGTCCCAGGCCGCCGGGCGGGAGTCCAGGAAGAGGGTGAGGCCATTGTCCATTTTGATCTGCACATGGCTGCGTTTTTCGCTGCCCTCAGGGACCGCCAGGTCCAGCCGCCGATAGAATTCCAGGGCCCGACCCATATCGGCCACGACCAGCCCGATCATATACAGTTGCAGTGCCATCCATCCCTTCCTTTCACGCTGGGATTCCGGTTAGACCACCCGCCGCCAGATAGGACATCCAGATACAGGCCATCCTGTCCCCGTTGAGCAGCTTAACAACTTCACCGCCGCCCGTCAAGCCGAGGTAGCAGGTAGCAGGTATCAGGTGCAAGGTATCAGGATTTTGGCACCTGATACCTGACGCCTGATACCTTTTTGACAGAAAGCCGGGCGATCCTGTATACTGGGGGCGAACCTCCTTCGGGGATCGTCTAATGGTAGGACACCAGCCTTTGGAGCTGAGAATCGGGGTTCGAATCCCTGCCCCCGAACCATCCTCGCGCTCGGCCCTCGTGACGCGCCCGCAGTGCCCAAGTTTGCCTATCGAGGAGAACTCCTATGCGTAAGGTTTCCGGCGGTTTCGTACTCTTCCTCCTGACACTTCTGCTGCTCGGCGCGGCGACCGGCTCCGGGCTCGCGCGGGCCCAGGCCGGGGGCCGTTTCTTCCCGGAGACCGGCTACTCGCTGGCGGGCGGCTTCCTGGCGTTCTGGGACGCCCACGGCGGCTATGCCGTCTTTGGCCCGCCGATCACCGACGAGCGCGCCCAGGCCGACCCCGCCGGGCGCCCCTATACCGAGCAATATTTCGCCAAAGCCGTCTTCGAGTTCCACCCCGACCTGCCCGACGGCCACCGCATCGTGCTGGCGCCGCTGGGTCGCCTGCGCCTGACTGCGCTCTACCACGGCACCCTGCCGCCCATGCAGGAGAACCTGGCGCGCGGCACCACTCCGGCGCGCTTCTTCGACGCCACCGGCCACTGGCTGGGCGGCGACTTCCTGACCTACTGGCTGGGCCATGAGGGACCGCTGACGCTGGGCCCCCCGCTCACCGGCGAGATCAGCGAGGCCGACGCGATCACGAACCGGGCGCGCACCGTGCAATACTTCGAATTTGGCGAGTTGGAATGGCGGCCCGACCTGCGCGCGGCGGGCCTGAGCGCCGTGCAGACGGTGGCCCTGGGGCGCATCTGGTTGCCGGGGCACCCGGCGCCGCCCGCCGGGTCCGTCCTCGCGCGGACGCCCTTGCCGACGCCGCCGCGTGGGACGCCCACGCCCACGCCGCTGCCGACGGCCACCGCCACGCCCCGGCCCCCGACGCCGACGCCAACCCCCCCGGCGCGCGGCGTGGGCCAGGTGATTCGCTTCGCCGGGATCACCGGCCAGGGCTTGCTGCAAGGCACCGTCACGGCCATCCGCGAGGCGCGCACCCTGCACGGCGGCAGCGCGGGCGGTAAGTTCGTCACCATCTTCTGGCGGGTCGCCAATATCGGCGGCTCGATTGAGTCGGTGGGGTCGCAGGCGGTCCATCTGAAGGACTCGCAGGGCCGCACCTTCGCCGCCGCGCCGGTGGATGTCCAACTGGACGCCCGCGCCGACTATGGCGGGCACATCTATTTCACGCCCATCGCGCCCGGCACCGCCGACAACGAAACGCTCACTTTCGACGTGCCGCTCGACGCGGCAGACTATGGCCTGGTGCCCTAAGGTTTACTTATGACTCTCTCTGTTACCGACACATTAGGCCGGCCCCTGCGCGATCTGCGCATCTCCGTGACCGACCGCTGCAACTTCCGTTGCACCTACTGTATGCCGAAAGAGGTCTTCGGGCGCGATTTCCAGTTCTTGCCGTCTAGCGCCCTGTTGACCTTCGAGGAGATCGCCCGGCTGGTGCCGATCTTCATCGCCCACGGCGTCGAGAAGATCCGCCTCACCGGGGGCGAGCCGCTGGTGCGCCGCCATCTGGAGGATCTGATCGCCATGCTCGCCCCGCTGCCGGGCCTGCATGACCTGACCCTGACCACGAACGGCTCGCTGCTGGCCCGCAAAGCCGAGGCGCTACGCGCCGCTGGCTTGCAGCGCGTGACGGTCAGCCTGGACTCGCTGGACGACGTGGTGTTCAAGGCGATGAATGATGTCGATTTCCCGGTCGCCCGCGTGCTCGAAGGCATCGCAGCAGCGCACGCGGCGGGCCTGGGACCGATCAAGATCAATATGGTCGTCAAGCGCGGCGTGAACGACGGCAGTATCCTCGACATGGCCCGCCACTTCCGGGGCACCGGCTACATCCTGCGCTTCATCGAGTATATGGATGTGGGGGCCACGAACGGCTGGCGCATGGACGATGTGGTGCCCGCCGCCGAGATCGTGGCCCGCATCAACGCGGCCTTCCCGCTGGAATCACTGGAAGCTAACTATCGCGGCGAGGTGGCCGAACGCTGGCGCTACCGCGACGGCGGCGGCGAGATCGGCGTGATCGCCTCGGTTACGCAGCCCTTCTGCGGCGCCTGCACCCGCGCCCGCCTCTCCTCCGAGGGCCTGCTCTATACCTGCCTGTTCGGGACACGCGGCCACGACCTGCGCGCCCTCCTGCGCGGCGGCGCCTCTGACGCCGAGATCGCCGCCTTCCTGGGCCAGGTCTGGGGCGCCCGCCGCGACCGCTACTCCGAGATCCGCACTGCCGACTCCAGCCGGGCCCCCAAAGTGGAGATGTCGCACATCGGCGGGTGACGAGTAGACAGTAGACAGTAGACAGTAGGCAGTAAACTCGTCGATCTGTCTACTGTCTACTGCCTACTGTCTACTCAGTGCGCTACGCTGTACTCGATCAGGCTGTTCTGGTCGAAGATATACAGATGCCCATCCGGGTCGTAGGTGAGGCCGGTGGGTAAGTTGAGCGGGGGGTTGCCCTCGGCGACGCGGGCTTGCTGCATCGCTCCCGTCTGGGTGTTGAGCGAGCGGATGCCCTTGTCGCAACTCAGGTCCAACCAGGCGGCGGCGGGAGCCGGGGCGGCGAAATAGCTGGGCCGGCAGGTGACATCAAACAGACGGACAAAGTGTCCCTTCGGATCGAGTTGCTGCACCCGTTCATAGGTTTCGGTGGTGAAGATGGCCCCCGCCGCGTTAGCATAGACCCCCGCCGGGTTGTTCAGTTGCGGATCGCGCCCGGTGATCCGCGCCGCCGGGACTCCGCCATCTTTGCCGAACTTGTAGATCGAGCCGCCCACCGTATCAGCGACATAGAGAGTACCGTCGGCACTGACGTGCAGCCCCTTGGCGGCGGTAGTAGTCTGATCCAGGTTGACCTGGCGCACGACCCGGCCATCCGGCTGTATCACCAACAACGCCTGTTCCTTGGGGCCGTTGTTGAGCACATAGAGCAACCCATCCGGGCCGACCTGGATGTCGCCGGGGTTGCTCCAGGCCAGCGCGCTCGTCTTATTGCTCGGCTGGACGACCGCGTAGGTGCCGTCGGCGGCCTGCACGTCGATCACCCCCACCTGGCCCGGCGCGGTGCTGCCGTCGGGCTGGCGCTCCCCATAGACGGCGATGTAGACCTTGCCCCCCAGATAGGCGATGCCGCGCACATCGGGCAGCGGCGGATCGCGCTCGATCATCCAGCGGCGTTCTTCGGTCAGGATGGTTTTATGCTGGAGATATTCGTAATTGACCGTGTACCACCCACCGCCGAGGGCCGCCAGGGCCCCCACCCAGGCCACGCCGTGCAGCGCGGGCGCCCAGCGTGACCCGCTCACCCCGGCGGGTGCGCGTTGCTGGCGGCGCCGAAACAGCAGCAGACCGTAGCCCAGCAGCACGATCCCGGTAGCTGCCGCGATTATCCAGCCGCTATTCGTCGGCTGGCGTACTTCGTCGGGCAGGATAAACGAGGGCAGGAACGGGCGAAAGTCGATCTTCTGGAAGAAGGGCGACTCCGGGCTGAGGTAGAGAAAATCGAAGACGATGGTATTGGACGACGGCCAGAAGATGCGCGCATCCTGGAGCCGCACGGCCATCAGCCCCAGGCCGGGCAGGGCGAGGATGGTATAGACCAGCCCGTAGAGCCAGCCCATCCAGGTCCCGGCGAGCGCCGCCAGGGATGCCGCCAGCGGCGCGGCCAGCAGCGGCACCAGCGTCGTCAGGTAGCGCGCAGGCGGGCACCAGGCCCCGGTCCAGTTCTGGAAGGCGGCCATCATCAAGCCATAGGGCAACACCAGCACGGCCAGCCAGAGGCCCAGCCGCCGCATTTCCGGGCGCCGGTCCAGCCCCAGCGCGATCGCGCCCACCGCCGCCAGGATATAGACCGGCGCGAAGGTCAGCAGGCCGAAGGTCTGGTCGAACAGTTGGCCGAAGAAGCCGGTGGTGAAGAGGGTCAATTGTTGCAGGCCCGCCCACGGCCAGTAGAAAACCGGCTCAATCGGCTCATCGCGCAGATGGCTGCTGGGCAACAACTGGCCGAAGAGGATCAGGCTATAGATCGGGATAAGCAGCACCAGCCCGGCCAGCGGCCCCCCCAGCCAGGCGGCAGACGCGAGACGCGCGACGAGGGCCGAGGGCCGGGGGCCTGAGGTTGCAGGTTGAGCGGCGACAGGGGTAGCGGTTTGAGAGACAGGCTTCTCAATAGGGTCTGCTGCCGGCGTCCCGCTGTTTGCCAGTTGCTCGTTGCGATGTGGGCCGCGCAAGGGCCGACCCGCGATCTGCCCCTCGGCCTCCGTCTCGCGTCTCTCGATCTGCGCCTCGATCCCCGCCCCATCCTCGATCCTGCCCTCAATCGCCAGCCCTTGATCTTCGATTTGACCCGCTGCCCGCTGCCCGCTGCCCGCTGCTCTCTCGTCACTGCCCGCTGCCCGCTGCCCGCTGCCCGCTGCCCGCCACCACGTATAGGCGGCATAGAGGGCCAAGCCCACCGCGATGGGGGCGCACCGCCAGGACAGCCAGGGGATGTAGCCGATGCAGAAGCCGATCAGCAGGCGGCGGGCCGGGCCGTTGGCCGCCCAGCCCAGGCTCAGGCGGCGGAAGGCGTAGATCAGCAGCAGCCCGGCGGGGAGCTCGGTGAAGATCAGGTAGCTGTAGGTCATCAGCGGGCTGCTGAAGGCCAGGGCCAGCCAGACCAGCCCGGCGACCCAGCGCCGCCCGCCGACCTCGTAGGCCAGCAGGAAGATATTGGTTGCCGTGAGCGCCCCGATCAGGGCCATGCCGATCACCGTGCCCGGCCACCAGACCTGGAACAGACCGCCGATGATCCAGAACGGCGTCAGCAAGACCGGCAGGCCGGGCGGGTGAAAGGAATACTGCTCCGCGTCGGGCCGGGCGGTGCTCAACGCCAACTGGCGGCCAATGGGATAAGGCGCACTCATGCCCGCGAAGTCGGGCGGGTGAGGCGCCAGGGCGTAGAATTTGTCGAAATCGAACTGGTCGTAGTTGTTGCGCACGTCCAGGTCGTGATCCTGGGCCAGGCTGGCGACATCCATGAGGTAAAACGGCTGATCGCCGGTCGGCGGGCTGCTATAGGTCAGGAAGTGGGGGATAAAGGCGATATAGATCAGGAATGTGACGGCAAAGCAATAGAGCGCCCAGCGAGAATCACTACGCGCGCTCTTTTCGATCATCGGGGACTCCTGCTGACGGGATGGCTTGGTGGTTTTGGGGCACCCTGGTTGTCTCCATCCTATTATACGCCAATCAGCTTCCCGTTTCTACTTTACTGCCCTCTGCCCGCTGCTCTCTGCCTACTCGTCCAGTTCGGCCAGGATCTCGGCGGTGTGTTCGCCCAGCAGCGGCGGCGGGCGGCGGAGGGGGGGCAGGGCCCCGTCGAGGCGCAGGGGGGAGCTGACCAGCCGCAGGCGGCCCGCCGTGGGGTGATCGATCTCCTGCACAAGGCCGAGAGCACGGGCCTGGGGGCTGTCCAGGGCTTCGGCCACGGTCTGCACGGGGCCGAACGGCACATCGGCGGCTTCCAGCAGGGCCTGCCAGTGGGCCACCGATCCCTCGGCGAAGATCGCGTCCAGGGCGGCGATGATCTCGGCGCGGTGGGCGAGGCGGGCCGGGTTGGTGGCGAAGCGCGGGTCGCTGGCCCAGGCGGGCTGGCCGAGGGCGCGGGCCAGGGCCGCGAACTGGCGGTCGTTGCCCACGGCCACGACGAACCAGCCATCCTGAGCAGCAAACGCCTGGTAGGGCACGATATTGGCATGGGCGTTGCCGTAGCGCCCCCCGTCGCGGCCCGTCACCAGCGTATTCTGGCCCACATTGATCAGCGCGGCCAGGGCCGACTCGAACAGCGAGACCTCGATCTGCCGCCCGGCCCCGGCGCCCCTTTCGCGGCCCAGCAGGGCGCCCTGGATGGCGTTGGCGGCGAACAGGCCGGTCAGCAGATCGACAATCGCCACGCCGAACTTCGTGGGCGGGCCGTCGGGGTCGCCGGTGACGCTCATCAGGCCGCTGGCCGCTTGCAAGGCGAAATCGTAGCCGGGCAGGGCCGTCGCCGGGCCGGTCGGCCCGTAGCCGGAGATGGTGCAGTAGACCAGGCGCGGGTTGATCGCTTGCAGCGTGGGATAATCGATACCCCAGGCGGCAGTCGATCCCCGGCGGAAGTTCTCCACCAGCACATCAGCGCGCGTCGCCAACCGGCGCAGGGTGGCCTGGCCCACCGCGCTTTTCAGGTCGAGGACCAGGCTGCGCTTGTTGCGGTTGATCGACAGGTAGTAGGCGGCCTCGCCGCCCGCGTGGGGCGGCCCCCACTGGCGGGTCTCGTCGCCGCCCGGCGGCTCCACTTTGATCACCTCGGCGCCCAGGTCGCCCATCAACATGGTGCAGAACGGCCCGGCCAGCACCCGCGAACAGTCCAGCACACGGATGCCAGCCAACGGCCCGGCGGGGGTCGGGGTCGCCACGGGCTAGAAGACGCCCCAGCCGGGCGGCAGGCGATAGGTGTAGTAGCGCCCGGTCACGCGGCCATTTTTGCGTACCCGCCCGCGATCCTCGCGCTGGATCTCGGCGTAGGTATTCTGGATCTGGATAATGCGCCGCTCTTTCAGGTTGAACAGCACCAGCCCGGCCTTGACCGGAGCCAGGCTGGCCCGGTCGGTGATCTCGTCCACCACGCGGAAGGCGGGCGGATCGGCCTGGCGCGCCGGGTCGGCCAGGGCGGCATGAATGGCGGCGTAGTTGCCGGGGGTATTGTGCTCGTCGAAGACATGCAGGCCGTTGAGCACGCTGTCGCGGAGCTCGTTATCGTAGACGCCAGCGGCGGTCAGCAGTTCCTCGGCGCTGGCCGGGGCAGCGTCGGCACAGGCGGCCACCAGCGCCTTCAGCCCCTGGCAGGGGCCGACGAAGCTCACCTTGCCGGTGCTCCCGATGATCGTGTAGCGCATACGGAATCGCTGGCGGTTGGGTGGGCGCCGGAAATACTCAGGCGGGGGCGCGGGATCATTCTGCACCTCCCGTTCGGGGTCGCGGTTCTCGGTTGACATAACGCTTTCTCTCTAGTTGACCCGCCGGATGCGGGCGCCGACAGCGGCCAGGCGCTCCTCGATGCGCTCATAGCCCCGGTCGATCTGGTTGACGTTCTGGATAGTGCTGGTGCCTCGCGCGCAGAGTGCCGCCGAGAGCAGGGCCATGCCGGCGCGGATGTCGGGGCTGGTCAGCAAGTCGCCATGCAGCGGCGACCGCCCGATAATGACCGCACGATGCGGATCGCAGAGCACGATGCGCGCGCCCATGCCGATCAGCTTATCCACGAAGAACAGGCGGCTCTCGAACATTTTCTCGAAGATCATCACGGTGCCCTCGGATTGTGTCGCCACCACCAGGGCGATGCTCATCAGGTCGCTGGGGAAGGCGGGCCAGGGGCCGTCGTCGATCTTGAGGATGGCGCCGTGCTCGTCGGCCCGCACGCGCAACTCCTGGCCGCCGGGCACGATGATGTCGGACCCCTCGATCTCGATCCGCACGCCCAGCCGCTTGAAGATCAGGCGGGTCATGTGCAGGTGCTCCGGCGCGGCGTCCTGGATGCGGAGCTCGCCGCCGGTGATCGCGGCCAGCCCGATAAACGAGCCGACCTCCATATGATCCGACATGATCCGGTAGCTGCCGCCGTGCAGCCGGGGCACGCCCTGGATCTCCAGCGTATTGCTGCCGATGCCGCCGATGCGCGCCCCCAGGCTATTCAGAAAGTGGCCGAGATCCTGGACATGCGGCTCCGAGGCGGCGTTGAGGATATGGGTGGTGCCTTCGGCGGTGCAGGCGGCCAGCATCGCCTGTTCGGTGCCGGTCACACTGGCCTCGTCCAGGAAGATTTCGGCGCCGCGCAGCCGTTCGGCGCGGAAGTGGTACTGGGTATCCTCCACATCCACCTGGGCGCCGAGCGCGCGCAGGGCCAGCAGGTGGGTATCGTTGCGCCGCCGCCCGATGGTGTCGCCGCCGGGCAGCCCCAGGTGGGCCACGCCACAGCGCCCCAGCAGTGGCCCGGCCAGCAGCAGCGAGGTCCGCACCTTTCGGCAGAGGTCGGGGTCCAGCGCGGCGGGCCGGGGGTCGCGGGCCCACAGGCGCAGTTCGTGGTCGCCCTGCTCCACCTCGACGCCGATCTGCTGCAACAGGCGCAGCATGACCCGCAGGTCGTCAATCTCCGGCACGTTCTGCAACGTCACCGGCTCATCCGCGAGCAGCGTGGCGGCCAGCATCGGCAGGGCCGCGTTCTTGTTCCCCGCCGGGCGCAACACCCCGTTCAGGGGATGCCCACCTTCGACAACAAATTGTGCCATTGTTCCTCCGAGTGGTTAGTGATTAGTGGTTAGTGGTTAGTGATTAATTTTACTAACCACTAACCACTAACCACTAACCACTGGTCAGCGATCGATCAGCAGCGGGCCCCCGCCGGAGCGGGCCCAGAGGGTAGGGTCGCCGGGGGCCTGGAGCAGGGCGGGCAGGGCCGTATAGCTGCCGGCGGCGAGGGGGGCCGCCGGGTAGGTGAGCACATAGGTGCCGGGGGCCAACGGCGCCAGCCAGAGGCGCAGCCCCGGCGCGCCCGGCAGATCGGCAACGGCCTGGATCGCGTTGCGGGCATCCAAAAGCACCGGCGCCTCGGCGGGGCCGCCCACGCGCCCGAAGGTGAGACCCGGCAGGCGGGCCAGGCCAGCGGGCAGCGGATCGTCCAGCCGCAGGGGGGGGGTGCCCTCTGGGCCCGGGGCTGTCACGGTGATCGTCAGGACGGCGGTGGTGGCGGTGGCGGGCCGCGCCTCGTAGACGCGCAGCAGGGCCAGCGGCGCGCCGGGGGCCTCGCGGCTGGCGATGGGATGCTCCCCGGTAGCGATCAGGGCTTGCACGCGCAGGCTGTAATAGAGGCGCGCATCGCCGGTCTCGAAGCGCACCCGGTTCTCGCCGGTGTGCAGTTCGCTGCCGGGCACCAGCAGCGTCACGCGACTGGCTTGATCACGGGGCCCAGAGGGCACCCCTCCAGCGGGCGCCTCGTAGATGATGCGCCCGTTCACCAGCACGCGATAACCCGCCGCCGCCGGTTCCGGCAGCACCGGCGCGTAATGGCTGAGGGCCAGCACGGCCACTGCGGTGGCCGGAGCATCGGCCCAGGCCGCGCCCAGCCGGGCATCCAGCAGGCGGTTGGTCAGGTCGGCGACGGGGCCGTGGGCGCCCGCGCGGTCGGCCCACAACAGCGCGTCCAGCACGCGGGCGTCGGGCGGGTCGGTGACGGCGCCGACGGCCAGGCGCTCCACCACCAGGCGGGCCTCGGCATCGCGCCCGGCCTGGCGCAGGGTGAGGGCCAGGAAAGCGCGGGCGTGCGCGCTCAGGCGCGGCTCGGCGGCCAGCAGCCGGTCGATCTCCACCGGCGCTGCCTGCCCGTAAAGGCTCAGAATATAGAGCGCCGCTGCCGACTCTTCGGCGGTTGGACCACTGGGGGCCAGGTCGGGCGCCGCACCGGGCGGGGCGGGATTCAAGACGGCGTGATGCACCCAGGCCAGGGCGCGCTGAGTCGTCGCCCGGTCCACCAGGGTGCCGCCGTCGTGCTCCAGGTGCCAGAGGGCTTCGAGCACGGCCAGGCTGGTGGCGAGATCCGTCGGGGCGCCCGGCGCGCTGATCCAGGCGCCATTCGGCTGCTGGTGGTTGTACAGGTATTGCAGATCCAGGGCCGTATCCGCCGCCAACGTGGCTGGTAGATCGTCGGGGTCGCGTTTGGGGTCCTGGTAGAGGGTGCCCACGGCGGTGGTCGCCAGGATGCGGGCCGCCACATCGGCGAGCGGGCCGCGATCCCCCTCGGCGGCGGGCGGCGCCAGCGCCGTAGCCGCTTCGACCAGCGCCCCGGCCAGAATCGGCGCCACGCGCACATCCAGCCGGGCGGTCGCTGCCTCCACGTCCGAAGGCAGGGTCAGCGTGATCGTGCGACTATCGGACACGGTGCCCGCGTGGACCTGCTCGGCGATCAAGCCATAGGGCTGCACCGTCAGCGGCGCCTCGCGGTGGGTCGTCATATCGGGGCCACCGGGGGTGTTCCAGGTAGCGTCCAGCATCAGCCGGGCAGTGCCGGCGCTGTCGGCGCGGATGATCCAGCTTGCCAGGCGGCTTTCGCCGGGGGCCAGGAGGATGCCCTGCTCTTCGGGGGTCAGCCGAGCGAGCACGCCGCCGATCCCCAGGCGCAGGCTGGCGCTTACCGGGTCGGCCTGCTGGTTGGTGATGCGGGCCAGCACGGTGGTTTGGTCGCCCTGCACCAGGGTGGCCGGGGCGCTCCAGGCGATCTCTACCCGCACGCCGGTACGCAGCAGCGCGGTGCTGTGGCGCAGCCCCCGCGCAGTGAAAGCCCAGGCGTCCAGCGTCCACTGGCCCCCTTCGTCGGGCAGGCGCAGGGTGGTGCTTACCTGGCCGCTGCCGTCCAGGACCAGTCCGCTGATCCAGGCACGGGTGGCGCCGTCGGCGGCAGCCAGCCGGATCAGCACCTCGCCGCCGGGGGGCGCCTTGCCCGCGCCGGTGAGGGCCAGGCGCACCGGCACCTCGGCGCCGGGCAGGTAGCCATCGGCGGGCGGGGTGGGCAGCCCCAGTTCCAGCCGGAGATCGGTGGGCGGGCGCAGCGGCAGGCGCAGGGTTTGGGTGACCAGGCGCGGCCCGTCGGCATCGGCGGCGAAGCGCAGGAAGGCGACATCCAGCGTGGTGGCGCTGCCGGTCTCGGTGGGCACCGCGATCGTCGCCACCCCGCCCCCGGCGGCGAAACGCACACCCTGGACCGCCTGGATGTGCCCGTCCAGGGCCGTGACCACCAGGCCACCGCCCGGTTCGCCCGCCTGGATCAGCAGCCGGGCGCTCTCGCCGGGGCCGTAATTCGCCTGGTCTGCCGTCAGAGCCACCCCGCCGGGTGGCAGGATGGGCATCGCCCATAGCGCCTTGCTGCCGGGCGCGTAGACCCAGATCGGCGCGGCGGCGTTCACCGGCACGCCCGCCGTGTCGGTGACTTGCGACTGGATGCGGAAGGCGCCCTGCAACGGCAAGGCCAGGGTCGCCGTCGCCACACCCGCTGCATTGGTACGCGCCGTCACGCTACCCAGGAGCGCCGTCACCGGGTCGGCGCTGCCGGGCCCCGGCAGGCTGGGCGCGAAGAGTCCACTGGTCACCATCTGGTCGGCCAGGGGCCGCCCCGCCTCGTCGCGCACCGTCAGCGTGATCACCGCGCCCGTGCCGGGGCTGAAAGCCTGGCCCGGCAACTGCTGGTCCAGGTACAGCCGCCCGGCGCGCACCGCGATCCCGGCCTGGGCCGTCGCCGCCTGGCCCGCGCCATCGCTGGCCTGCGCCAGCAGCCGCGCGAAGTCCTGCGTGCTGCGTGCTGCGTGCTGAGTAACGGAGGTCGCGGATCGCGGGTCGCGGGTTGAGTTTGGGCTGGCGTCGGCGGACTCCTCTTTCCCACTTCCTGCTTGCTGCCCACTACCCACAGGTACGCGCAAGGCCAGCCGCGCAAGGCCGTCGGCGTCCGTCGTGCCCGTCACAACCACACCTTCGGCCCCCGAATCCTCGACCCCCGACCCTGGTCCCTCGACCCCCGGCGGCAGCAGACTAAGAGTGACGGTCAGGCCAGCGGCGGGTCGCACGGGGCCATAGCTGGCCCGCAGAGTGGCGGTGACCAGGTCGCCCGCATAGATCGGGGCGAGCGGGGTCAGCACGGCGATCTGGAGCGTCGCGCCACTCGCGGCGGGAGGCGCCGGGTCTACGAGCAGCGATTCGTGGTCGGTATGCCCGGCCCAGGCGAACTCCAGGCGATACAGGCCGGGCGGGGTATCGGCGGCCAGCGGGAAGCTGCCGTTGATCACGCCCTGCGGGTCGGGTTGCAGGGTCAAGGCGGCCAGATCGCGCCCTGCCGGATCGCGCAATTGCACGTTGACTGTCGCGGCGGCTCCGGCCTGGCCGGGTGGCTGCATCCGCGCCGTAAACAGCACCGGCTGACCCGCCTGGTAGCGCGGGCGGTCGCGGATCACCAGCGGCACGAAGTCCTGAGTGCTGAGTGCTGAGTGCTGAGTAGTGGTGAGTGGTGCGTGATTAGTGGTTAGTTCTTTCCAGCACAGTGGGATCCGAAGCTTGGAATTCACGTGACTTGAAGTCGCGGCCGCACTGACCCTATAGTGAGTCGTATTAATTTAAATCATACCAACATGGTCAAATAAAACGAAAGGCTCAGTCGAAAGACTGGGCCTTTCGTT
>JADMIO011485848.1_pt1 | contig 57481 bp, 62 predicted proteins | sample 8958161 | NCBI WGS metagenome assembly JADMIO01 (sample SAMN16585339, study PRJNA669376) | soil metagenome | isolation source: Crop rotation soil | place: USA: Cullars Rotation, Alabama | collected 2011 | reverse complement strand
GCAAGTCTCCCGCACCGCCGATGAATATGCCGTCTGGCTGAGCCAGCTTCTGGCGCTGGAGGGGCTTTCCTTCGCTGATCTCGACGCCGCCATTATCGCCACGGTGGTGCCGGCCGTGCTGTTCGATCTGCGCGACCTCTGCCGCAAGTATCTGAAGACCGAACCGCTGCGCGTCGGCGATCCGGCGCTGGATCTGGGCCCCAAGCCCCGGGTGGACCGGCCTGAAACGGTGGGCGCCGACCGGCTCTGCAACACCGTGGCCGCGCATGAAAGCTACAAGGGCGCCGTGATCGTGGTGGATTTCGGCACCGCCACCAATTTCGACATCGTCTCGGAAGACGGCGCCTTTGACGGCAGCGTGATCGCGCCGGGCGCCAACCTCTCCATCGAGGCCCTGCACCAGGCCGCGGCGCTGCTGCCACGTGTCGCCATCCATCGCGCCCAGAAGGTGATCGGGCGCGACACCGTCTCCTCCATGCAGTCGGGTGTCTATTGGGGCTATGTCGGGCTGATCACCGGGCTGATCAACGGCATCAAAAAGGAATATGCCAAGCCCATGACGGTGGTGGCGACCGGCGGGCTGGCCCATCTTTTCCGTCCCGACATTCCGGCGATCGACCATATCGATCCGGATCTCACCATGCGCGGGCTGATGCTGATCCACGCGCGTAACAGCCAGAAAAAAACAAAAGAGTAATGGCGCGCATCAAACAGGATGAACTGGTCTTCCTGCCGCTGGGCGGCTCGGGCGAGATCGGCATGAATTTCAACGCCTATGGCTATGGGCCGGAGGGCGACCGGCAATGGATCATCGTCGATTGCGGCGTGCTGTTCGGACGCGAGGGCAATACGCCGGGCGTCGACCTGATCCTGCCCGATATCCGCTATCTGATGGAGCGACGCGAGAATGTGCTGGGCATCATCGCCACCCACGCGCATGAGGACCATATCGGCGCCATCGCGCCATTGTGGCCGGGCCTGCGCTGCCCGATCTATGCCACGCCTTTCACCGCCCGGCTGATACACGGCAAGCTGGAAGAGGCGGGGCTGACCTCGCGGGTGAAGGTCCAGGAAGTGCCGGTGGGCGGCCAGATCACGCTGGGCCCCTTCGATCTGGATTTCATCTCCATCACCCATTCGATCCTGGAGCCGAACCTGCTCGCCATCCGCACGCCGCTGGGCGTTGTGGCCCATACCGGCGACTGGAAGATCGATCCCGATCCGCTGCTGGGCGAAGCCACCGATGCCGAGGCGCTGGAAAAATTGGGCAATGAAGGCGTGCTGGCGCTGGTCTGCGATTCCACCAATGCGCTGGTGCCGGGCAGCTCCGGCTCGGAAGCCGAAGTGCGCAAGAACCTGACTGCATTGGTCGGCACCTTGAAGGGCCGGGTGGCGGTGACGGGCTTTGCCTCGAACGTGGCGCGGCTGGATACGGTGGCGCGCGCCGCCAAAGCCCATGGCCGGCGCATCGCGCTGGTGGGGCGCTCCATGCAGAAGATGGTGGAGGCGGCCAAGGACACCGGCTATCTGCGGGACTTCCCGCCGGTGCTGGACGAGACCGAAGCCGCCGAACTGCCGCCGCACAAGGTGCTGTATCTTTGCACCGGCAGCCAGGGCGAGCCCCGCGCCGCGCTGGCGCGCATCGCCGCGGGGACCCATCCCCATGTCGAGCTGGACGAGGGCGACACGGTGATCTTCTCCAGCCGTGTCATTCCCGGCAACGAGCTCGCCATCGCCGAGATCCAGAACAAGCTGGCGGCGCGCAATATCGGCATCCTGACGGTGGACGAGCATCATGTGCATGTCTCCGGCCATCCCTGCCGCGACGAGCTGGCCCAGATGTATCGCTGGATCCGCCCCAAGCTGGCGCTGCCGGTGCATGGCGAGATGCGCCACCAGGTGGCGCACGCCAAGCTGGCGCACGAGCTGCAGGTGCCGCAGGCCCTGGTGCCGGAGAACGGCCAGATGTTCCGGCTGGCGCCGGGCAAGCCGGCGCTGATCGACGAAGTGCCGGCGGGCCGGGTGCATCTGGATGGCCGGGTACTGGTGGCCGAAGGCGAGGGCCTCGCCAAGGACCGCCGCGCCATGGGCTTTGCGGGTTTGCTGGTGATCGCTCTGGTGGTGGACCACAAGGGCCGCATCGCAGCCCCGCCGACGGTGCTGGGCGAGGGCATGCCCGAGCCGGTGGAAGAGGCGGTGCTCAAGGCAGTGGAAGAAACCCTCGACAAGAACTCGTCTCATGGAAGGGGGCGCAGCGATCCCGACGAGCTCGCCGAGAATGTGCGCCGCGCGGCACGGCGGGCGGCACAGGAAGCGTGGGGAAAGAAGCCCATCACCCGCGTACTGGTCACTGAGCTATGACCATCGCCGGCGGCCTGCATTACGTCGTGTTGTTCAGCGCCTATGCGGTGCTGTGGTTTCTCTGCCTGTTCTGTCTGTTGCCGGTCGGCCTTGGCAGTGAGCGCGATCCGGAAAGCGGCGCGCCGCTCAATCCGCAGCTCAAGAAGAAGGCGCTGATCGCGCTGGTGGTCGCGGCTGTGCTGTGGGCCGTATTCTATGCCCTGATCGGCTTCGGCTGGCTGGAGCTGTAACGGGCCGCAAACGAAAAGGCCGGAGCCAAGGGCTCCGGCCTTCGAATTCTCCCCGAACTTGGCCGTTCTAGCGCGGTCACGTTCTTTTATGGCCTTGGTTGATATAGTGCCCGGCGGCCGGAGTCACGAAATATCTAACGATATTGCAATGCAGCAGACGCAATTTTATTTCGCGAAGATCAGCGCCATTCTGGTGCTGCTGGCGGCTCCGGCGGCAGCCGGCACCCTGGCCAAGCCCCATCAGCCTGACCCGCTGCTGGATGGGGGACCGACCAGCCCCTGCATGGCCGGCCCCGACTATCAGGCGGGCGTGGATGTGAACGGCCGCCCCGTCGTCCCGGCCGATGAGCAAGCCTCCCGCGTGCCTGTGCCCGACCAGATCGCCGTGCCGCTCCACAGCGGCCAGGCCCAGGCCCCCCGCCGTGGCCGCTCCCGTGCGGCCTCGCCGGCCCAGCCGGGCGACAGTCCCTATGTGATGCTGGACGGGCGCCGTCTCGACCCGCTGCTCAACCCCAAGCCCTGCCATTAAGGACATCGCGGCTTACCCCGCACGCGAGCCGTCCGGCAGCGTTAAAAGAGGGTTATGCGGGTCGTTCTGATTTTCCTGATTCTGCTGCTGGGCAGTGCCAATGCGCACGCAGCCCCTCCCAATCATTCTTGGCGCATTGTGAAAGACCACTGGGATGCCTCCGACGAGGCCGGCTTCGGCCGCTTTGTCACAGCGCTGGGCGATTCAGGCTGCTCCTCCTCCCAAAGCTGCCTGCGCGATCCCGCCAATCCCTGGCGGGGCAGCGATGCCCGCTTCCTCGACATTGATGTGGACTGCGCCAAGCTGCCTTATCTGCTGCGCGCCTATTACGCCTGGAAGAACGGGCTGCCCTTTTCCTATGTCGATGGCGTCACCGGTTCGCGCTTTGGCCACCGCTCCAACCGCATCGTCAGCCGCGCCGGCATCACCGATCGTGGCGGCGGCATCGATGCGCCGGCCGCCATCCGCACCATGCTGGACAATGTCTATTCCGGCACCTTCCGCACCGATGCCGGCCATGACGGCGAGATCCCGTCGGATTTCTATTCTCCCGCGCTGGCGCCCGGCAGCATCCGGCCCGGCACGGTGATCTATGACACCAACGCCCATGTCGGCATCGTCTATCGCGTCGATGAATCGGGCCGCATCCATTACATGGACGCCCATCCCGATTTCACAATTTCCCGCAGCGTCTATGGCCCGCAATTCGGCCAGAGCCAGGCCGCGCTGGGCGGAGGGCTGAAGAACTGGCGGCCGCAGCAGCTTCAGGATGCGCGCATGCAGAATGGCGCGCTGGTCGGCGGACATTATGCGCTGGCGCGCAACAGCCAGATCCGCGACTTCTCCCTGGTGCAGTATCTGGGCACCGAACAGAACAGCGATGCGCCGCGGTGGCGCTATCGCGGCGCGGCTCTGGGCTATTACGAATATGCCCGCGTAGCGGTGTCGGGCGGGCGCACCGACTTCAATCCGGTCTATGAGCTTCAGGCCACCATGGGCACGCTCTGCAACGACCTTAATGACCGGGCGCAAGCGGTGAACCAGGCGGTGGCCAACGGCATCTCGGCCAAGCTGCATCCTTCCGAGATTCCGGCCAACATCTACAGCAGCGAAGATACGGAGTGGGAAGCCTATGCCACGCCGGCGCGGGACGCGCGCCTGCGCGCGGCTTTTGTCGCCTTCCGCCGGGAGTTGTCGAAGATGATCGGCCAATGGCTGAACCGCGATCCGCGGCTGGCCTATGACGGGACCGATCTCAAATCCGACCTGCTGGCGGCCTATGACCGGGAGAGCCGGGCCTGCACCATCACCATCCTGACCAGCGACAAGCGGCCCTTGCCGCTCAGCTTCGACGACATCGCGCACCGGCTGTTTGCCATGTCCTTCGACCCTTATCATTGCGTGGAGCTGCGCTGGGGCGGGGACATAAACAATGGAAGTGGGCCCGCCTGCCCGGACCAGGCCGGCAAGCGCCGTTGGTACGAAAATGAACAACGAGCCCGGCAGGTCACCGACCCCGACAGCGGGGCCATGGCGGGGGCTGAAGATGCCGATATGCGGGGCCTGATCGCGGCCATGCCGGCCCGGATACCCTGGGTCCAGGGGCTACCGGGCAGCGGTCTTGGGGGGCGATCCACCCTGCAATAGCAAGTCCTTTGTCCTGGGGCCCCGGTCTTTTCCCCTGTCCATGGGTATGGGGTGACAGTGGGGGGTATACGGAGTATTTTCCGGTACCTTTTAAAGGCCCGGTAACAAAACAAAGCCTAGTCTGGAACCAACCAGAACGGGATGGGACGTGGGGAATGCTACAGGATAGCTGGTGCTTTTACGAAGAGCGGCTTCCAAAGAAGCGCATCTTCCATCCCCGCAAGCGCAACCTGATCGGTCCGCTTCTGACCATTGCCGCCGCGATCGTCGTCGTCTTCGAAGCGGTGAGCCGTTTCTAGTAAGCCCTGCCGATCAGTATCTCCTCCACGCCCGGCTTGCCGGTGAAGAGACAGGGCGCGAACGTCTCAGGCTGCTGCAGCGGCGCATTGCGGATGGTCAGCTTCAGTCCCTTGAGCTTGTTGTCCACCGCGTCCAGCTCCGCGCCCGTCGGTTTTGACCAGGACACTTTCAACCAGCCTTTGAACTCATCGTCGCTGCCGGCGTAATAGTCTTCCACGCCTTTCCAGTCGGTGACGCCGCTCTTGATGTTGTTGTCCAGCCGCACCTTGGCCTCGGCATAGAGGCCGGCCTGGATCTCGGCCAGAAGCTGCACCGCATTCTCCAGGAAATCCTGGCGGGGCTTGGCGATGGATTTGACCTTGTCGCCGTCGCGCAGCATGTCCCGTCGCATATAGCTCACCTGACCGGCGGCGGCGTCGCGCGGGCCGATCTCCAGGATCAGCGGCGCGCCGCGGCGCACCCAGTTCCAGCGCTTCTCCGCCGACTTGATCTTCTTGGTGTCCAGATGGGCGCGCAACGGCTGGCCGAAGGCGCGCTCGCGGTTCAGCATCGCCACCAGGTCCTCGCAATATTTCAGAACCTCGGCATCTTCCGGCTTGTCGCGCAGCATGGGCACCACGACGATCTGCCTGGGTGCAATAGCTGGCGGCAGCCGCAACCCGTCATCATCGCCATGGGTCATGATCACCCCGCCGATCAGCCGGGTGGAAACGCCCCAGCTGGTGGTGTTGCAGTAGGTCAGCGCCCCGGCGTCATCCTGGAACTTGATGCCCTGGGCTTCGGAAAAATGGGTGCCGAGGAAATGGCTGGTGCCGGCCTGCAGCGCCTTGCCGTCCTGCATCATCGCTTCGATCGAATAGGTGTTCACTGCGCCGGGGAAGCGCTCATTCTCCGGTTTCTCGCCGGCGATCACCGGCATGGCCAGATAGTCCTCGGCGAAGCTGCGATAGACTTCCAGCATCTTTCTGGTCTCTTCGACCGCTTCGGCCTCGCTGGCATGGGCGGTGTGACCCTCCTGCCAGAGAAATTCGGTGGTGCGCAGGAACAGGCGCGGCCGCATTTCCCAGCGCACGACATTGGCCCACTGGTTGATCAGGAGCGGCAGGTCGCGATGGCTGCGCACCCAGCGCGCAAAGGCGTCGCCGATGATGGTCTCGGAGGTGGGGCGTACCACCAGTGGCTCTTCCAGCTTGGCGGCCGGATCCGGCTCAAGCTTGCCGTCGATCATTTTCAGGCGGTGATGGGTGACGACCGCCATTTCCTTGGCAAAGCCTTCGACATGCTCGGCCTCCTTGGCGATGAAGGAGAGGGGGATGAACATGGGGAAGTAGCAATTCTCATGGCCGGTGGCCTTGATGCGCCGGTCCAGCTCCTGCTGGATCTGCTCCCACACGCCATAGCCCCAGGGCTTGATCACCATGGCGCCGCGGACCGGGCTGGTCTCGGCCATGTCGGCGTCGCGCACCACCGCCTGGTACCAGTCGGCAAACCGACTGCGGTCAATGTCGAGGGCGCGCTGCATGGAAAAAAGCTCCGAAAAGAAGGGTGGTTCTTAGCCCGCCCGCCGGGGCCGGAACAACAGATACGTGGTCACGCCGGCCACGCCGAACAGCGCCATCAGCCCGGTCAGTGGCACCGGCGTGGTCGGGGTGACAAAGGCCCCCATCATGGCGGAGGCCAGGGTGCCGCCGCCGTACAGAAAAATACCGATCAGGGCCGAGGCCATGCCGGCGGCGTGACCGAAATGGTGCATGGCGAGCCCCGATCCGGTGGCGTTGATCGAGCCGATCATGGCGCAGTAGACGACGGTCCAAGGCAGCAGGCCCAGGAGCCCGCCCCAACCCAGCCAGCCGAAGGCGAGCGCCATCACCCCCGCCACCGCATTGGTGGCAAGGCAGGCAAAGAAGAGGGGCTCGCCGGGATGGTTTTTCAGCCAGCGGGCGGAAGCCTGGCTGAACACCACCAGCCCGACGCCGTTCAGCAAAAACGTGAAGCCGAAATATTGCGGGCGCACGCCGAACAGATTGATCACCACATGCGCCCAGCCGGTCAGAAAGACATAGAGTCCCGCGCCGGTCAGCGTCGCCGGAATGACGAAGCGGAAGAAGCGGCGGTCTTTGGCGATGGTCCAATAGTCGACCAGCACATGAAATGGATGCAGCCGCCGGTCCGAACCGGGATGGCTCTCGGGGAGCATCCGCCACACTACGCCCACCGTGAGCAGGGCGGAGGCGGCCTGCAGCCAGAACAGGCTGCGCCATCCGGTGATCGGCAAGAGCCAGCCGCCGACAAAAGGCGCGAACAGCGGCGACACCGACAGGATCAAGAGCATCTGGGCGAAGATGCGGGCGGCTTCCTGTGGCGGAAAAATATCACGCACGCAGGCACGCGCCAGAACCGTGCCGGCGCAGCCGCCAACCGCTTCGACAAAGCGGGCTATGTCGAGGGTGATGGGACCTTGGGCTAACGCGCAGCCGGTGGCGCCCAGAATATAAAGCCCCAGGCCGGCCAGGATCGGCCAGCGGCGGCCGAAACGATCCGAAATGGGACCGACCATCGCCTGGCCCAGGCACAGTCCCAGAAAAAAGGACGCCAGCGAATGTTCCACTGCCGCGATCGACACCTTGAATTCGGCGGCAATGGTGGGAAGGGCCGGCAGATAGAGATCGATGCCGATGGGGGTGAAGACCGTCAGCACCCCGAACAGGGCGATCAGTTCGAGACGCCGGATGCCGGTGATCTCGGCGCGGTGAGGGGGATTCATGACGTTCACGACAGGGGTATGGGGCCGAGGGCCATGGGACGCAAGGCTTGGTAGCTCTCTTTGTATAGACGGATTCGCGTGAGGCCCTTACGTTGGCCGCATGCCAGAATCGAACCCCCGCCAAGCCAATAAAATTACGGGTATTTTCGCGCCCTTCGAGTGGATGATCGCGGCGCGTTACCTGCGCGCCAAGCGCCAGGAAAGCTTCATTTCCGTCATCTCGCTGTTCTCGCTGATCGGCATCGCCCTGGGCGTGGCGACCCTGATCATCGTGATGAGCGTGATGAACGGCTTCAAGGTGGAGCTGCTGAAAAGCATTCTGGGCCTGTCGGGCCACGTCACCATCCAGTCGCAGCTGGGCCATATGCCCAATTACGACCAGGCGACGGCGCGGGTTTTGAAAGTGCCGGGCGTGGTGCGCGCCGCCCCGATCGTGGACGGCCAGGTGATGGCCAGCCAGAACGGCGTCAATACCGGCGTGATTGTGCGCGGCATCCGCGCCGGCGATCTGGCCAAGACGACGCTGATCGCCGAGAAGCTGCTGCCGGGCTCGCTCGACTATTTCAAGGGCGACGATGTGGTGATCGTGGGTGCAACCCTGGCCGCCAGGCTGGGTCTGCGCGTGGGCGGCGAGATTACCTTGCTCGCGCCCAAGGGCAACGTCACGCCCTTCGGCACGACGCCGCGGGTGAAGACCTATCGCATCATCTCCGTCTTCCGCGTCGGCAACTCGCTCTATGACAACAACTACCTCTTCATGCCGCTGCAAGAGGCGCAGGATTATTTCAACTATGGCGACACGGTGAATGGCATCGAGGTGATGCTGACCGATCCGGACAGCGATATTGGCCTGCTGCCGGCCCTCATCAAGGCGGCGGGACCCGCCGCCCGGGCGGTACCGTGGCAGGATATCAACAGCGCCTTCTTCGAGGCGATCCAGGTGGAAGCCAATGTGATGTTCCTGATCCTGTCGCTGATCATCCTGGTGGCGGCGCTGAACATCATCTCCGGCCTGATCATGCTGGTGAAAGACAAGTCGCCCGACATCGCCATCCTGCGCACCATGGGAGCGACGCGCGGCGCGGTGATGCGCATCTTCTTCATCGCCGGTGCCAGCATCGGCGTCACGGGAACCATCATCGGCTTTGCGATCGGCGTGCTGTTCTGTGCCTATATCGAGAATATCCGCCAGGGCCTGTCCAAGCTGCTCGGCACGCCCCTGTTCGATCCCACTGTTTATTTCCTTTCCCGCATGCCGGCGCAGATGGATCCACAGGAAGTGGTGTCTGTGGTGGTGATGGCGCTGGTGCTGACGTTCCTGGCCACGCTCTATCCGTCGTGGCGGGCGGCGCGGCTCGATCCGGTCGAGGCGCTGCGGTATGAGTGAGGTTCTGCGGCTTGAGGCCATCACCCGGCGATTCAAGGAGGGTGAGGGCCAGCTTGAAGTTTTCAGCGGGCTCGATCTGTCCCTGCGCGCCGGCGAGATCGTGGCGCTGGTCGGCCAGAGCGGCGCCGGCAAGTCGTCGCTGCTGCATATCGCCGGATTGCTGGAAGCGCCGACCAGCGGCGAGATTCATGTCGAGGGCGTCGCGGCCTCCCGGCTGCCCGATGCCGAACGCACCCGCATCCGGCGCAACACCATCGGCTTTGTCTATCAGGCCCATCACCTGCTGCCGGAGTTCAATGCCCTGGAGAATGTGGTGCTGCCGCAGATGATCGCCGGCCGCTCGCGCGCCGAGGCGGCGAAGGAAGGCGAGCGGCTGCTGACCACGCTGGGGCTTGGCCAACGCCTGACGCACCGGCCATCCCAGCTTTCGGGCGGCGAGCAGCAGCGTGTCGCCATCGCGCGCGCTCTGGCCAACAACCCGCGTATCCTTCTGGCGGATGAGCCGACCGGCAATCTCGATCCCAAGACCGCGGGCGGAGTGTTCGATGCCCTGATCTCCATCACCCGCGCACAAGGACTGGCGGCGCTGATCGCCACCCACAATTTCGAACTGGCATCACGGATGGATCGCGCGTTCCTGCTGCATCAGGGCAAGCTGATCGAGGGCACGCAGGCCCCACGCTGACGCGCAGAGCCTGCTTCGTTCGTGCGGTCAGCCCTTCAGGAACGCCTGCAGCTTGTCGAGGGTGCCGGTCCAGCCATTCTTGTGGCTGTCGCGGCGTTCGACCGCCGCGAAATTCTCGTGGCGCAGGCTCAGGTTGGTGCCGCCTGCTATGGACTGGAAAGAGAGGGTGATGAGCGTCTCCTGCTCCTCATGCTCCCACTTCCAGGTCATCACCAGCCGCGACGGGCGGGCGATCTCGCGATAGACACCGCCCACCGGCAATTCCCTGCCGTCCGGTGTATGCATGACAATGCGGAAGCGGCCGCCCACCCGGGGCTCGAGCTGGACGACTTCGCCACGCACGCCCGGCGGGCCAACCCATTCGCCCCAGCTTTTCTGCAGCCAGGCGTCGAATACCGCTTCAGGCGGGGCATCGAAGTGACGGCTGAGTTCCAGGGTGATGGGGGCATGGGTCGCGGTGTTCATGCGCGTTCTCCTCTTACGGCTTCAAGGGTTTGGGATTGCGCTTGAGGTGTTCGTCCAAGCGATCGAAGGCACGCAGGCGCCGCGCGCGCCTTGAGACGCGCGCGCCGGCCAAGCGTCATGGCGTTTCGCCCTTGACGAAGCGGGCGAGCTTGTTGAGGGCGGAATTCCAGCCCTTGCCGTGACCCTCGCGGTCTTGCGCCGTGGGCAGGCCCTCATGGATCAAGGTGAGCTCGGTGCCGCCGGCGACCGGCCTGAAGCTCAGCCGCACCGTGGTGCTGCCGCCGGCCAGCGCCCAGCCCCAGCTGAACACCAGGGTGCGGGGGCGGTCGATGACCTGAAATTCGCCTTCGACCGGAATCTCGCGCCCATCGCTCAGGTGCATCCGGATCTGGTAGCGCCCACCCTTCCAGGCTTCCAGCAGCGGCACCTCGCACTGGCAGCCTTCCGGCCCGATCCAGGCCTGCCATTGTTCGCGGGTGAACCAGGCGTCGAACAATTCTTCGGGCGTGGCGTCGAAGACGCGGCGGACCTGCAGGACGGGATTCAGTGTGGTCGTGCTCATGGCTTTTTCTCCGGACGGTTTTTGAGGTGGGCGTCGAGACGGTCGAAGGCGCCGGCCCAGAAGGCGCGGGTCTGGTCCAGCCATTCCTGCGCGGCCTTCAGCCCTTCGGGATCAAGGCGGCAGATCAGCTGCTGGCCGCGGCGGGTGCGGGCGATCAGCCCGGCGCCCTCCAGTACCTTCAGATGCCGGGAGATGGCGGGCCCGCTGACAGGGAAGGGTTCGGCGATTTCGCCCACCGTGGCTTCCCCAAGCGCCAGCCTGGCCAGGATGGCCCGGCGGGTAGGGTCAGCGAGGGCAGCGTAGGCGGCGTCCAGGTTTTGCATAACCGATAAGTTAAATAACCTATAGGTTAAATACAAGACTGTGCCAAAAAAAGAAACGATCCGTAGGCTGACGAGTTGTAAGAGCGATGAGCTACCAGCGTAATCACCACTACTGGACCTCTGCCGTTGAATTTCACGGCAATTCGATCACGGTTTGTTCTTGCATCCCGATTGGAACTAAAGTAGAACAAAATCCAACCAAGCGGGAGATCGTGGTCATGTGGATCAAGGATGTGGCGGCCGGGGCGGGTCTGGTTCTTTTCATGGTGTCGGCCTTTGTACTGGCCAGCGGCGCCCATGCCGCGATGAGCCATCTTCCTATCTAAGGGCGATCTGATTTCTCTCGCGGAACGCTGTGGATAGCGGGGCGCCAGCGCCCCGCTATGGCCCCGGCCGGGCGATACTCACCCGTCGTTTCGGAAATCTGCCATGGCTTCGTTTGTCCATCTGCGCGTCAAGAGCGCCTATTCCCTGCTGGAAGGGGCGGTCCGGCCCAAGGAGCTGGCCGACCTGGCGCGCGAAGCGGGGACACCGGCGGTCGCCGTCACCGACACCAACAATCTGTTCGGGGTCTATGAGATCTCCGACACCCTGACCAAGGCGGGCATCCAGCCCATCGTGGGGGCGCTGCTGTCGGTGGAATTCCAGCCCCGGGCGCCCCACCAGACCGGCACCCGCAAGAAGCCGCCGCATGTCGCCCTGCTGGCCCAGAACCAGGACGGCTACCAGAACCTCACCAAGCTGCTGTCGGCCGCCTATCTGGAGGTCGAACCCGGCGACTGGGCGCATGTCCGGTGCGAAAAGCTTTTCGCCCATGCCGAGGGGCTGATCCTTCTGACCGGGGGACCGGGCGGCCCGCTGAATCAGCAACTGCTCGATGGCCAGCAACACGCCGCCGAAGACATATTGGCGAAGCTGAGGACGGCTTTCCCGGATCGTCTCTATGTCGAGTTGCAGCGTCATGGTCTGCCTGAGGAGCGCGCCACCGAGGATGCGCTGCTCGATCTTGCCTATGAGAACCGCCTGCCGCTGGTGGCGACCAATGACGTGCATTTCGGCGGCGCCAACATGTACGCGGCCCATGACGCGCTGCTCTGCATCGCCGACGGCACCTTCGTCTCGCAGGATGACCGGCGCCGGCTGACGCGCGAGCATCGCTTCAAGACCGCGGCCGAGATGCAGGCCCAGTTCGCCGATCTGCCCGAGGCGATCGAGAATACGGTGGAGATTGCGCGGCGTTGCGCTTTCCGCCCGGTCAAGCGCAAGCCTATCCTGCCGGTCTTCACGCCGCCATCCGGCAAATCGGCCGAAGAAGAACTGAAAGCCCAGGCGGAGCAGGGGCTGGACCGGCGCCTGACCGGCGCGCCGCTGGCGGCGGAGCGCAAGGTCTATGACGAGCGGCTGGCCTATGAGCTGGGCATCATCAACCGCATGGGTTTTCCCGGTTACTTCCTGATCGTCTCGGACTTCATGAAGTGGACGCGCGGGCAGGGCATTCCCGTCGGCGTCCGCGGCTCGGGCGCCTCCTCGCTAGTGGCCTGGGCGCTCGACATCACCAATCTGGACCCGCTGCGGTTCGGTCTTTTCTTCGAGCGCTTCCTCAATCCGGAACGCCTCTCCATGCCGGACTTCGATATCGACTTCTGCCAGGAGCGGCGGGACGAAGTGGTGCGCTATGTCCGCGACAAATATGGCGCGGACCGGGTGGCACAGATCATGGCGCTGGGTTCGCTTCAGGCGCGCGCCGCGGTGCGCGATGCCGGCCGGGTGCTGCAGATGCCGCTGGGCCTGGTGGACCGCATCGCCAAGCTGATCCCCAATCCGCCGGGCAAGAGCATTTCGCTGCGCGATGCGGTGGACACCGAACCACGGCTGCAGAACATCGCCGAGCAGGAGCCCATCGCCCAGCGCCTGTTCGAGATCACCGAGAAGATCGAAGGGCTTTATCGCCATGCCTCGACCCATCCGGCGGGCGTGGTAATCGGCGACCGGCCGCTGGACGAGATTTTGCCGCTCTACCGCGATCCGCGATCCGACATGCCGGTGACCCAGTTCGACTATGAGGATGCGGAAAAAGCCGGGCTGGTGAAGTTCGACTTTCTGGGCCTGAAGACCCTGACCGTCATCGCCAAGGCCGAGGAACTGCTCAAGAAGCGCGGCATCGAGCTTCACACCCAGACCATCGATTTCGACGACATCAACACCTTCGAAATGCTGAGCCACGGCGACAGCGTCGGCGTCTTCCAGATGGAAGGCGCCGGCATGCGCGATCTGCTGCGCAAGATGAAGCCGAACCACATCAACGACCTGGTAGCGCTGGTGGCGCTCTATCGGCCGGGCCCGATGGATTCCATCCCGACCTATATCGCGCGCAAGAACGGCAAGGAGGTGGTGGAATATCTCCATCCCGCCCTGGAGCCGATCCTGAAAGAAACCTATGGCGTGATGACCTATCAGGACGATGTCATGCGCATCGCCCGGGAGCTCGCCGGCTACACCATGGGGGAAGCCGACATCCTGCGCCGCGCCATGGGCAAGAAGATCCCGGCGGAGATGATCCCGCAGCGGGAAAAATTCATGAAGGGCGCGGCGGAACGCAAGATCACCAAGGATGTCGCCGAGACCATCTTCGAACAGGCGGAAAAATTCGCCGGCTATGGTTTCAACAAGGGCCATGCGGCGGCTTACGCCCAGGTCGCCTATCAGACCGCGTACCTCAAGGCGAATTATCCGGTCGAATTCTTGGCCGCGTCCATGACCCTGGATATCGGCAACACCGATCGGCTCAACATCTTCCGCCAGGAAGCCCAGCGGCTGGGGGTGAAAGTGGCGCCGCCCGACATCAATGTCAGCGAAGCGGTGTTCACCTGCGATGCCGAGGCCAATACGGTGTTCTACGCGCTGGCGGCGGTGAAGGGCGTGGGGCGCCAGGCGATGGACCATGTCGTCGAAGTGCGAAAAGAGGGCGGGCGCTTCAAAAGTCTGTCCGATTTTGCCCGCCGCATCGATCCCAGGCTGGTCAACAAGCGCGCCTTCGAAAATCTGGTGCGGGCAGGGACCTTCGACAGCCTCAATCCCAACCGGCGGCAGGTGGTGGAAAATTCCGACCGCATCCTGGGCGGGGCGCAGGCCGCGCAGCGCGAGCGGGAAAGCGGCCAGGTCTCGCTGTTTGGCGGTGGCGGCGCGACAGAGGAAATACGCCTCGTCGCGATGCCGGACTGGCCGGTACATGAGCGGCTGGGTGAGGAATTCTCCGCCATGGGCTTTTATCTGTCGGGCCATCCGCTGGATGCCTATGGCCCCGCCTTGAAGCGGCTGGGGGCTTCGACCTATGCGGCGCTGCTGGAAGACCGCCGCCGCGGCGGCTTCAAGGCCAAGATCGCCGGCACCCTGATCAAGAAGTCGGAACGGCGCGGCCGCAGCGAGCAGATGTATGCCTTTGTCTCCTTCTCCGATCCCACCGGCATGTTCGAGGTGATGCTGTTCCCCGAAGTTCTGGCCGCCAGCCGGCCGCTGCTGGAAGCAGGCAAGTCGCTGCTGATCACCGCCAGCGCGGAATGGGACGGCGACGAACTGAAGCTGCGGGCGGCTACGATCCTGGATCTGGACTATGCCGCGCAGCAGGCGGGCGAGGGCATGGTAGTGCGCCTCTCCGATGCTTCATCCCTGCGTCAGCTCGCGGCCGAGATGTCGCAATCCGGCAAGGGGCTGGTGAATATCGTGGTGCCGGGCGCTTCGGGCGAGGAAGTGGAGATCGAACTCAAAAAGCGTATCGCGGTGAACGCCACGTTACGCTCCCGCATCGCCGCCTTGCCAGGTGTGATGAGTGTGGAGGCAGTTTAGGAGGTTTCGTAATGTCGCTGATGCAGCGCATCTCCAAATACGCCTATCTTTGCCTGATGTCGTTGGGAGCATTGGTCTCGCCATACTCGGAATCGATTCGGCGATAAGAAGCATCGAGCCCGATGATGCGCGGTTTCCCGGAAGCAGATGGTAGGACCATCCGGTACTTCAGAGTGGTGGGGTGGGGCTTGTATTACTCCTGCTGACCGCTGCTTTTTTTGCCATTTTCATTCGCCGTGGCACGCATTTCTTCGCGCCTTTGGCCTATGTCGTGAGTTGCGCGGCAAACGGGATTGGATTTTCGGCCTTGCTTATCGATATCGAAAAGCGGGGCGCGCCGGGGCCAAGGCTTACGATGGCTAATGGGATCGCGGCAGCGGTGGTCTGGGTCGTTCCCGCGCTTCTGGTCACGGCGGCCGCTTTGCTCTGGAATTACAAGACGGCTTCAAAAGCACAGCCGTTATAGCTCGCTCAGGCGGAGATCGCGGCGCGCACAAAAGCGGCGCGGTCCATGATCGATATGAGTGGCAGATCCACCAGCTCATAGCCAAGACCGGCATAGACCTCCCGCATGACGTGGCAGGTCGCTTCGGCTTCCACCAAGGTCTGTTTGCGCTCGGCGTCCTGGGTGAAAATCTCCGGCCAGGCTGGTGCAATGAACACACGCCTGTTGTAGCGCCACGTCGTGGCGGCCTGCGCGAGGTGCGGAGGAATGGAGAGGCCGCTCCATTGCAGATAGCCCATTACGTCCGGAATGCCGCGATCGAAAATCGCCGGCCCTTCAAGCCGCTGTGCAGCTTCCCAAGTCGCTATGTCCCGTTCGAGCATCTTTTCCGCGAAGGCCAGCGGGTCTTTCCAGGGCAGGGCGCTTCCCCCGGCAGCAAGTTCTTCCTGGATGACGGCGCGGCCGGCTTCCGGCATGCGGTGGATGCCGTCCAGCGCGGCGATCAAACTGGTCTTGCCTGATCCTGGACCGCCGGTGATGACGAAGAAGCGGTCCATCGAAATCAGAGCTTGCGGATGGCGCCGTCCAGCCGATCCAGCGCCTGCGCCAGGCGCGTCGCATCCTGGGCGAAGCAGATGCGCACATAGGAGTCGTCGCGACTGTCGCCCAGGCTGAAGGCCCAGCCGGGCGAGACGCCGACTTTGTCGTTGCGCACCATGTCCTGACAGAAACGCAGACTGTCCGAGAGACCGCCAACATGCAGGAAGCCGTAAAAGGCGCCGTCCGGCCGCAGCCAGCGCACCCGGTTCTGGCGGCCGATCCACTGATCCACCACATCACGGCCCGCCCGGCAGCGTTCCAGCAATTCGCCGCGGAAGACATCGCCTTCCGCGGACAGGGCGGCCAGCGCGCCATACTGGGCGAAGTGCGTCGAGCCTGTGTTGTTGCACTGAGCCATGGCGGCGGCGGCCGGTTCGACTCGCTTAGGGTGCACCAGCCAGCCGATGCGCCAGCCCGTCATCGCCCAGGGCTTGGAAAAAGAATTGATGGCGAAGACCGCATCCTCGTCATCGGCGATGGAAAGGAAGGACGGCGCATGCGCCGCGCCGTCGTAAATGAGCGTGCCATAGACCTCATCGGCCAGGATGGCGATGCCGCGCATCCGGCAGAAATCCAGAATGACCTTCTGCTCCGCCGCCGTCAGCATCCAGCCGGTGGGATTGCCGGGCGAGGCCAGGAACATCGCCTTGGTGCGGTGGTCACAGGCATCGAACAGCTTGTCCAGATCCAGATGCCAGCGGCCCGCGTTCCAGTCCTCGTCCAGCCGCACCAGCCGGGGCTCGGCGCCCACCACTTTCGTCGCCTGGAAGATGTTGGGCCAGATGGGCGAGACGATCACGACATTGTCGCCGGTCTCGCACACCATCTGCAGAGCGGTCACTACCGCCATCATGGCCGCGCCCGGCACGGTGATGCGCTCGATGGGAATGTCGGCGCCGATGGTGCGCTTGTGAAAGGCGGCGATGGCCTCGCGCAGGGGCTGGATGCCGCGGGCGTTGGTATAGAAGGTCTTGCCGTCCTCCAGCGCCTTGGCGGCGGCCTTGCGGATGAAGGGTGGCGTCACCAGGTCGGTTTCGCCGAACCACAGCGGCAGCACATCGGGATTGCCCAAACCCAGCGCTGTCACCTGGGTGATGCCGGAGGGGCGCAAATCAAGAATGGTCTGGCGGATCGGCTCGGGGCGGGTCATGGCGGCGTCAATATCACCGAAATCTTTGGCAGTGTCGTGGTTTCGAAGTTCGCCCAGTATCGATATCAGGCTCAAGGCGAACGTCGAAACCATAACGACACTGCATTAATAAGTTAGCTAGTGTCCTTCGATTCCGAAATTCGCCCCAGCTTGATATCGGGATCATGCGAATTTCGGAATCGGGACACTAGCCCCATAATGGGGAATGGATTCGCTGCCGCCAGTCCTCAAACGGCATTGGCCCCTTGCAGGGCTAGCAGTGCTGTTCGGGCTTTATGGCTGGGCGCTGGTCATCGCCACTGGCACGGGCCATGACGGCGCGATCGGGCCGCGGTTCAACGCTCTGGGTGCGGACTGGGTGATCTTCCTGGCGGCGGCGAGGGCCGTCTTCAGTCACGACCTTTCCCATATTTACGACCAGGCCTGGATTACCAGCGCCACCAACAGCCAGTTCGCCCACTGGCTGTCTGCGCCGCTGCCTTTTCCGCTTTTCCCCTATCCGCCGGTCTATCTGCTGTTGGTGGTGCCGTTCGCTGTGCTGCCGGTTGGCTGGTCGCTGCTTCTGAGCCAGCTGGCGCAGTTCGCGGCGCTGGCCTGGGCCTTGCGCAAACTCGCACCCGACAAAAGCTGGCTGTTCTTTGTGGTAGCGGCATTCCTGGCGCCGGCAGCCTCCAACAATGTGGTGGCGGGATCGAACGCGGTGCTGGTGGCGGCGCTGCTCGTCGGCGGCATGGCGCTGGTGGGGGCCCGGCCGCTTCTGGCCGGCGCGCTGATCGGTGTTCTGGTGTTCAAGCCGCAATATGCGCCGCTGCCATTGCTGGCGTTGCTGGCCGCAGGCGAGGGCAGGGCGCTTATCGCAGCCATCGCCTCCGCGACGGTGCTGTGTCTACTCAGCGCCCTGTTGTTCGGGCCGTCGCTGTGGCTGGACTGGTCCAATGTCTATCTGCATCCGCAAGCGGTCGCCGGCGTAAACGCCACCGACTGGGGCCATATGTGGGACGAGAGCGTCTCGACTTGCGTCAGCCTGCTCGGCGCGCCGCAGTGGCTGGCGACGGCGGCGCAAATTCTCGCCGCCGCCGTGGCCGTTGGCTTTACCTGGCATGCCTTCCGCTCAGAAAATCCCCAGCGTCTGGCGATCCTCTGCTGCGCCGTGCTGCTGGCCAGCCCGCATCTGTCCAACTACGACCTGATCCTGCTGGCGCTGGCGGCGCTGCTGCAGGTTGCCGCGATGCGGGAGGATGCGCGGCCCCTGGCGCTGATGCTGCCGCTCGCTTGTTATATTGCGCCCATCTTCAATCCGCCGCGCGTCATGGCGCTGGGCCTGATCACGCCGCTGTTGCTGCTGGGCCTGATGCTGATGCTTCAGCGTCCGGCCCGGCAGAACTGATCGCTTACAACCGCTCGATGCGCTGGGCCGCTTCGTCAATGATCGCAGTGACGGCATGCAAGGTCTCGGGCTTGACCTGTTCTTCGCCCAGCCGGTGCATCAACACCGCGCGCAGGTTCATCATCGCCCGGCGCACCGGAGCATTGTCGAAACGGGCCCGCTCGCTCGCCATCTCGGCCAGCCGCGCCATCAGCGCCGCAACTTCGGTCTTGCGCGCATCCAGGAAGGCCTGGCCATCGGCCGTCACCGCATAGGTCTTACGGCTGCCTTCGCTCTGGTCTTCGCTTGTATGGCCCATCTCCGAAAGCATGGTGAGGGTGGGGTAGACGACGCCGGGACTGGGGGAATAGGCGCCGCCGGTCAGCTCCTCGATGGCGCGGATCAGGTCATAGCCGTGACGGGGCTGCTCGCTCAAAAGCTTCAGCAGCACCAGCTGCAGTTCGCTGGCGTCGAACACCCGGCGGCCGCGGCCGCGCCGGCCTTCGCCGTCCTCACCCCAGGGGGCGCCGCCGAAATGGCCGCCACGATGGCGGCGGTGGATAAAACCCTTCCAGCCGCCATGATGGTGGTGGCCGTGATGGTCGTGATCGGTATGGCAATGTCTCATAGAATAACTCCAAACTGTTATAGACACGGTCAAGATATATCTTGAAAGTTCAGTTCCGCAAGGGGGCGACCGATCTTTTCTCTAAGCCATTGACGCGCTTTGGGTTTGGGGATCGCGGAAAGCCATTGCGGGGAAAGACATCAGCCCGTATAAGCCCCGCCATCTCGCACGCGTGGGTGGCTTTCGCTGGGTGTTCCAGCGTCGCCGTCCGGTGGCTCCTGAATGGGGCTAACCCGCGCGTCTGGCCAACCGGTAAAGGAGACTGAATCAATGGCTTTGCCAGAATTTTCCATGCGCCAGCTTCTGGAAGCGGGTGCTCACTTCGGCCACCGCCAGCAGCGCTGGAATCCGAAGATGGCGCCCTACATCTATGGGCAGCGCAACGACATCCATATTCTCGACCTGACCCAGACCGTGCCGCTGCTGCACCGGGCGCTGGTCACCTTGCGTGACGTCGCCGCAGGCGGTGGCCGCATCCTGTTCGTGGGCACCAAGCGCCAGGCGTCCGAGCCGATCGCCGCCGCCGCCAAGCGCTGCGCCCAGTATTACGTCAATCATCGCTGGCTGGGCGGCACGCTCACCAACTGGCAGACGATCTCGCACTCCATCCGCCGTTTGCGCCAGATCGAGGAAACCTTGTCGAGCGCCGAACATTCGGGCCTGACCAAGAAGGAATTGCTGGGCCTTCTGCGCGAGCAGGACAAGCTGGAGCGTTCGCTGGGCGGCATCAAGGAGATGGGCGGCCTGCCGAACATGCTGTTCGTCATCGACACCAACAAGGAAGCCATCGCCATCGCCGAAGCCCGCAAGCTGGGCATCCCGGTCACCGCGATCCTGGACTCCAACTGCGATCCGGATGGCATCGCCAATCCGATCCCGGGCAATGACGATGCGGCCCGCGCCATCGCGCTTTACTGCGACCTGGCGGCCCGCGCCGTGATCGACGGCCTGGGCAAGAGCCAGTCCGACGCCGGCGTCGACCTGGGCGAAGCGGAAGTGGTCAGCGAGGCCGGCGCCGCGCCGGTCGAAGCCGAGCCCGCCACCGCTTAAGTTTACAAATCTGCCGTCCGCGCGCGGCAAGCTGCGCGCGGACGGATCTCAACGGAGACACACATGGCCAATATCACCGCTTCCATGGTGAAGGACCTGCGCGACAAGACCGGCGCGGGCATGATGGACTGCAAGAATGCCCTCAACGAAACCAATGGGGACATGGAAGCGGCCATCGATTGGCTGCGCAAGAAGGGCATCTCCAAGGCCGCCAAGAAGGCCGGCCGCGCCGCCGCCGAAGGCCTGGTTGGGATCGCGGTGGACGGCAAGTCCGGCGTGCTGCTGGAAGTGAATGCCGAGACCGACTTCGTCGCCCGCAATGACGAGTTTAAGACCTTCGTGAAGGACGCCACCAAACTGGCGCTGAAGGAAGGTGGCGATCTGGAGAAGCTGCTGGCCTCGCCGATGGGCTCGGCCACCGTGCAGCACACCCTGACCGAACTGGTCGCCAAGATCGGCGAGAACATGTCGGTGCGCCGCGCCGCCGCCCTGACGGTGGATCCGGGCGTGGTCGCCTCCTATGTGCACAACGCCACTTCGCCCGAGTTGGGCAAGATCGGCGTGCTGGTGGGCCTGAAGTCCACCGGCGACAAGGAAAAGCTGGCGGCGTTGGCCAAACAGCTCGCCATGCATGTGGCCGCGGCCTCGCCGCTTGCCATCTCGCCGGAGCATCTGGCCCCGGAAGTGGTCGAGCGCGAGCGCAACGTCCAGGCCGAGATCGCGCGCCAGTCGGGCAAGCCCGAAAACATCATCGAGAAGATGATGGAAGGGCGCATGCGCAATTTCTACAAAGAGACGGTGCTGCTGGAGCAGACCTTCGTGATCGATAACGAAACCCCGGTCGGCAAGCTGATCGAAAAATCCGCCAAGGAAATCGGCGCGCCGATCACGGTGGAAGGCTTTGTCCGCTTCCAGGTGGGCGAGGGCATCGAGAAGGCCGACGCCGACTTCGCCGACGAAGTCGCCCAGATGGCGGGCACCCGCTAGTCGACAAAGGCCTCTAATCGACAAGGAACTGCCCATGCCGCCAGCGCCAAAATACCGCCGGGTCCTGCTCAAAGTCTCCGGCGAGGCGTTGATGGGCGATGACAGCTTCGGCATCAACATCGACGTCGTGGACCGTATTGCCCGCGACGTCGCCGAGGCGCAGGCCGCCGGCACCGAAATGTGCATGGTGGTGGGCGGCGGAAATATCTTTCGGGGCCTGGCCGGGTCGGCCAAGGGCATTGACCGCTCCACCGCCGATTACATGGGCATGCTGGCGACCGTGATGAACGCGCTGGCGCTGCAGGCGGGCCTGGAACGGGTGGGCCTGGCGAGCCGGGTCCAGTCGGCTATCGCCATGAACAATGTCTGCGAACCCTATATCCGCCGCCGGGCCATCCGGCACATGGAAAAGGGCCGGGTGGTGATCTTCGGCGCCGGCACCGGCAATCCCTTCTTCACCACCGACACCGCCGCCGCCCTCAGGGCCGCCGAAATGTCCTGTGACGCCATGCTCAAGGCCACCCAGGTGGACGGGGTCTATGACGCCGATCCCAAGAAAGTTCCCGGCGCCAAGCGTTATGATTCCCTGAGCTATCACGAGGTCTTAGCCAAGAATCTTCAAGTAATGGATGCGGCTGCCATCTCGCTTTCACGCGAAAATGGCATCCCGATCCTGGTGTTTTCGCTGGGGGAACCGGGCGGTCTGGTCAAGGTGCTCCGGGGCGAGGGCCGGGCAACCATCATCGAAGAAAAATAAAGCGCCGCCGGGAGGTTAGGGTAATCTCCTAAACGGGCGAAACTTGCTTAAGAATGATTTGGGGGCATGGAGCGACGGTATGGCTGACGCCTACAACAAGGACGAACTCGACCGCCGCATGAACGGCGCGGTTGCCACCTTCAAAAGCGAACTCGCCGGTCTTCGCACCGGCCGCGCCAGCGCGGCGCTGCTCGATCCCGTCAAGGTCGAGGCTTACGGCAATGTCGTCCCCATCAATCAGGTCGGCACAATTTCCACGCCGGAGCCCCGGATGATCACGGTCCAGGTCTGGGACAAGGGCCTGGCCAAGGCGGTGGACAAGGCGATCCGTGATGCGGGGCTGGGCCTCAATCCCCAGATGGACGGCCAGCTCTTGCGCGTGCCGCTGCCCGAGCTGAACGAGGACCGGCGCAAGGAACTGACCAAGCTCGCCGCCAAATATGCCGAAGCCGCCCGCGTGGCGGTGCGCAATGTGCGCCGCGACGGCATGGAGCTGCTCAAGAAGCTGGAGAAAGATCACAAGATCAGCCAGGACGAGCATCACACCCGTGGCGATGTTCTGCAGAAGATGACCGACGCCCACGTCAAGGACATCGACACCGCGCTCCATGCCAAGGAGCAGGAAATCATGCAGGTGTGATGAGCGACGCGTCTTCCACTCTGCCCCGCCACGTCGCCATCATCATGGACGGCAATGGCCGTTGGGCCAAGAAGCGCTATCTGCCGCGCGAGGCAGGGCACTATGCCGGCATGAAAGCGGTGCGCGAGACCGTGCGCGCCGGTTGCGACCTGGGGCTGGAAAACCTCACCCTCTATGCCTTTTCGTCCGAGAACTGGAAGCGGCCCAAGACGGAAGTGGGCGCGCTGATGGGCCTGTTCCGCACCTATTTCCGCAGCGACATGGACGAGCTGATCGAGCGCAATGTGAAGATGCGCATCATCGGCAATCGGGGCCGGGTCGCTTCCGATATCCACCAGATGATCCTGGATTCCGAAAGCCGCACCGCCAAGAACACCGGCATGAACCTGACCTTCGCCTTCGACTATGGCGGGCAGGAAGAGATCGTGGCCGCCGCCCAGGAACTGGCGCGCGCCGCGCGCGAAGGGCGCCTCGATCCCGAAACCATCACGCCGGAGCTGTTTGCCGCGCGTCTCTTCACCAGCGGCCTGCCCGAGCCGGATCTGGTGATCCGCACCAGCGGCGAGCATCGCCTGTCGAACTTCCTGCTCTGGCAGTCGGCCTATGCCGAGCTTCTGTTCCTGGACACGCTGTGGCCGGATTTCGATCGCGCCGCGCTGGAATCGGCTATGGCCAAGTTCGCCGGCCGCGAGCGGCGCTTCGGCGCCCTCGACATCGATTCCGGGGCGGTGGCGTGAGCATGAGCCGATGACCATGAGCCAGCCCCATCCCGGCCAGATGATCAGGAGCGGCAGCGAAACCTTCCTGAGAATCCTGTTCGGGTTGTTCATGGCGGTGATCGCCGTGGCGCTGACCTTCGGCAGCCCTTTCTGGTTCGCCGCCGTCACCTGCCTGATGATGATGCTGGCGGGCCGCGAATGGCACCGGATGGTGCGCGATCCGGCCCGGCGCGAGGCCGCCGACCGCCAGCCGATCCACATTCAGACCGCCGTGACCGGCGCGACCCTTCTTTTTGCCGCCGCAGTCTTGCTGGTGACCGGATCGGCGATTGCGGTGGCGGTTCTGGTTGCCGGCGCCGCTGTGGCTTTCGTGCTGGCGCGCATGCGGGACGACAATCCCCTCTGGCATGCGGGCGGGGTTCTCTATGTTGGTCTGCCGGTGCTGGCGCTGGTGGCGCTCAAGACCCTCGCGCCGCAGGGCCCGCAGACCGTGCTGGGCCTGTTCCTGATCGTCTGGTCCACCGATACCGGCGCGCTTCTGTTCGGCAAGCTGATCGGCGGCGCCAAGCTCGCGCCCAAACTGTCGCCGGGCAAGACCTGGGCGGGCACCATCGGCGGCAGCATTTCGGCCGCCATCGTTTTCGGCCTCTATATCGCCGTGCTGGATTTCGCGGTGACCAAGGCGATGCTGTTTGCGCTGGTCTTCAGCGTGGTGGCCCATCTGGGCGATCTGTTTGAATCCTGGGTCAAGCGGCACTTCGGTCTCAAAGACTCCGGCGGGCTCATCCCCGGCCATGGCGGCGCCCTGGACCGGGTGGATTCGCTTCTGGCCTGCAGCGTTGTGATGGCGCTGCTGGTGTTCGGCCTTCACTTCAATCCGCTGTTCGGGGGCCATACATGAAACCGATCGCGGCCACCCGCATCTTCGATGAACTGCCGCCGATGGACGATGTCCTCTCCCGTGCGGTGACGGTGCTGGGTTCGACCGGCTCCATTGGCGTCAACACGCTCGATGTGATCGCCCATGTCCGCAAAGTGCATGGGCCGGACGCCATGCCGATCGCCGCGCTGACCGCCGGCGACAATGTGAAGGTGCTGATCGACCAGGCGCTGGCGATGAAGCCGAAGCTGGCGGTGATCGGCAATGAGCAGCTGTTCGGCGAATTGAAGACGGGTCTTGCAGGCTCGGGCATCGAAGTCGCCGCCGGCCGCCAGGCGGTGATTGAGGCCGCCAGCCGTCCGTCCGATTTCGTCATGGTGGCGATCATGGGCGCTGCCGCGATAGAGCCGGCTTTGGCCGCGATCCGCCGCGGCGTGGTGGTGGCGCTGGCCAATAAGGAATGCGTGGTGGCGGCGGGCGAAGTCTTCCGCGACGCCATGGAAAAATCCGGCGCCCAGGTGCTGCCGGTGGACAGCGAGCACAATGCCATCTTCCAGGTGCTGGGCTCCGGCGATGCCTCGGAAGCGGAGATGGTTACCATCACCGCCAGCGGTGGGCCCTTCCGGGAATGGACGCTGGAAAGAATGCGGGCCGCCACGGTGGAAGAGGCGGTCGCCCATCCCAACTGGGCCATGGGCCGCAAGATCTCGCTCGACAGCGCCACCCTGATGAACAAGGGGCTGGAGCTGATCGAGGCGCATTATCTGTTCGCCCTGCCGCCCGAAAGGCTGGGTGTGGTGGTCCATCCCCAGTCCATCGTGCATTGCCTGGTCAGTTACGAAGACGGCACCACCATGGCGCATCTGTCGGCGCCCGATATGCGTACCCCCATCGCCCATGCCCTGGGCTGGCCGCGCCGAATCCCGTCGCCCTCGCGCCGGCTGGACCTGGCCGCGCTGGGCAGCCTGGTCTTCCAGGCCCCCGCCCATGACCGCTTCCCGGCGCTTAACCTTGCCATCGGTTCGATGCGGTCCGGCGGCCTGGCCCCCACGGTCCTTAACGCTGCCAATGAAATTGCCGTGCAGGCCTTCCTGGAACGCCGTATCGGGTTCCTGGACATACCCCGGGTCGTGGCCCAGGCGCTGGATAGCGATTATGGCGCCAACGGCATGGCCGGGGATCTGGAATGCGTACTGGGCGCCGATGCCCGGGCAAGGGTATTGGCCGAGGAAATCTGCCAAAGGGTAGGAACGTAGGATGATTGATGTTGTTCGCGGGCTGATTGCCTGGACCCCGATGGGGCTGCCCGCCTTTTTGTTTGTCATCACCCTTGTGGTGTTCTTCCACGAGCTGGGTCACTTCCTGGTGGCCCGCGCCTTTGGCGTGAAGGTGGATGTCTTCTCGGTCGGCTTCGGCAAGGAGATTTTCGGCTGGAACGATAAGCGCGGCACGCGCTGGAAGGTGAGCTGGCTGCCCGTGGGCGGCTATGTGAAATTCGCCGGCGATGCCGATGCTGCCTCGCGCCCCGATCCTGACGCGGCCACGAAAATGACCCTGGCGGAGCGCGAAGGGGCGCTGATGTTCAAGCCCGTGGGCCAGCGCGCCCTGGTCGCGGCCAGCGGACCCTTGGCCAATTTCGCCCTGGCGATTGTGCTTCTGACCGGCATCTTCATGTACACCGGCCATTCGGAGGTCGCCCCCGTCATCGGTCAGGTGACGCCCGCCAGCCCCGCCGCTGTCGCCGGCATCCTGCCGGGCGACCGGGTCACCAAGGTGGATGGCACCGAAATCACCGATTTCCAGCAGCTGCCCCAGATCATTTCCGTGGCCAGCGGCGAGCCCATGGCCCTGGGCATCCATCGCGGCAATAAGGACCTGACCATCTGGGTCTCGCCCAAGCGGATGCACACCCGCGACATTCTGGGCAACAATGTGAACCAGATGGTGATCGGGGTCCGGCCTGATCCCAAGGCGCCGGTCACGCACGAAAATTACGGCCCGGTGGGGGCCTTCGTGGCGGCCAATGCCGAGACCTGGAACATCATGAAAACGACGGTCGTGGGAATCGCCCATATGATCGCCGGACATGGCGGCACCGACCAGCTTTCCGGCCCGGTCGGCATCGCCAAGATGACCCGCCAGGTGGCCGATATCGGCTTTTTGCCGCTGCTAAATCTGGTGGCTATCCTTTCTGTAAGCATCGGCCTGGCCAACCTTTTTCCAATTCCTCTCCTCGACGGGGGGCATCTTCTGTACTATGGATGCGAAGCTGTTTTGGGACGCCCGCTCGGTGAGCGGGCCCAGGACGTTGGATTTCGGCTTGGGCTGGTTTTGGTGCTGGGGCTGATGCTCCTCACGACCTGGAATGACCTGGTTCGGCTGAATCTTTTCTGAAAGCCAGGCGTCCGTGCGCGGACCCGTGAGAGAGTTGATCAGACCGGGATGCGGACATTGCGCCTTAAAAGTTTGTTGCGCGCGACCTCGGCTGGTCTTGTGCTGGCCCTGGCGGCCGGCCCGGCGATAGGCCAACTGCGGCCGGGCGCCGCGGAGCGCGCCAAGGAACTGAACCAGCAGGCCCAGAAGCCGGACGAGACCAACAACGCCGCCGCCAATGCCGCTGCCAATCCCGCCGCCCAGCCGGCGGCGCCGGCCACCGAGGCGCCCCGTGTTATCCAGCACATTGTGGTGCGCGGGAACCAGCGCGTGGAGCAGGGAACGGTCCTGACCTATATCGGCCTGCGCGAGGGCGACAACTACACCCCGGCCGAGACCGATCAGGCGCTGAAGGCGCTGATGGCGACCAACCTGTTCTCAGGCGTGAGCACCGGCTTCGATGCCGCGACCGGCACGCTCACCATCCGCGTCACAGAGAACCCCATCGTCAACCAAGTGGTGTTCGAGGGTAACGTTAAGGTCTCGGACAAGGACCTGACCAAGGAAGTCCAGATCAAGCCGCGCGCCGTCTTCACCCGCGCCAAGGTGCAGGCCGACGTGCAGCGCATCGTCGAGCTCTACCGCCGCAATGGTAAATTCGCCGCTCGTGTCGACCCCCAGATCATCCAGCGGCCGCAGAACCGGGTGGATCTGATTTTTTCCGTCACGGACGGTCCCACCACCGGCGTTTCCCGCATCAGCTTCACCGGCAACAAGATATTCGACGGCGACACCTTGAAGGGCCAGATCGCCACCGAGGAAAGCCGATGGTGGAAATTCCTCGCCAGCAACGACAATTACGACCCCGACCGGCTGCAGTTCGACAAGGAATCCTTGCGCCGCTACTACATCAATCGCGGTTACGCCGACTTCAAGGTGCTGAGCGCGGTGGCCGCGCTGACGCCCGACCGCACCAGTTTCTATCTCAATTTCACGGTGGATGAGGGGCGGCGCTACCGCTTCGGCAAGATCACCGTCGATTCCAAGATCCGCGAACTGCCGGCCGGCCAGGTGCTTCCCCTGATCGAGGCGCATGAGGGCGACATCTATTCGCAGTCCGAGGTGCAGAAGGCGATCGACGCCCTGACCAACGCGGCCGGCACCAAGGGCTATGCCTTCGCCCAGGTCCATCCGCGTCTCAAGCGCAACCCAAACTCGCGCACCATCGATCTGGGCTTTGAGATCGAGCAGGGCCCGCGCGTCTATATCGAGAAGATCAATATCGCGGGCAACACCCGCACCCATGACGACATCATCCGGCGCCAGTTCCGCCTGCAGGAAGGCGATGCCTTCAACCGCGTGCTGATCGACCGCTCGCGCACCCGCATCCGCGCCCTGGGCTTCTTCAAGGAAGTCGAGGTCAAGAATGTGCCCGGCAGCCAGCCCGACCGCACCAACCTGACGGTCGATGTCACCGAGCAGTCAACCGCCGCTCTGTCGGTGGGCCTCGGCTATTCCACCACCACCTCGCTGTTGGGCGAGGTGAGCTACACCGACTCGAACTGGTTCGGCCGCGGCCAGAGCCTGCGCGTGTCCCTGCAGGCCTCCTACATCACCAAGCAGGCGATGTTCAGCTTCACCGAGCCCAACTTCATGGACCGCACGGACATGGCGGTGGGCTTCGACATCTATGAGACCCAGACCAATTTCGACCAGGCCACCTATCAGAGCGATTCGACTGCGGCGGTGCTGCGCCTGGGCTTTCCCATCTCCGAATTCAGCTCGGTGTCGTTGAACTACAGCTACCAGATCCAGGACACCCGCCCCTATGCGGGCGCGCCGCTGGATGTGCAGCTCGCCGCCGGCTCGCTCTACGGCTCGATCATCGGCTTTGTTTACAACTACGCCAACCTCGACGACTACCGTAAACCGACCACCGGCTCGACCTTCACCCTGTCGCAGCGTTTTGCCGGCTTTGGCGGCAACATGAAGTTCCTTCAGACCGATCTGACGGCGGCCACCTACACGCCCATGTTCGACAATGCGATGGTGGCAAGTCTGCAGGCCAGGGCCGGCTATATCACCGGTTATGGCGGACAGTCGGTGCCGTTCTATCAACGCTATTTCGACGGCGGCGATACCTTCCGCGGCTTCGCCCTGGCCGGTGTCGGGCCCCGCGATACCGTGGCGTACAACAACACCGGCGCCCTGGGCGGCACGGCGCATGCCATCGGCACGGCGGAGGTCCGTTTCCCCTCCCTGATCCCGGAAAGCTATGGTGTCGGCCTGTCGCTGTTCACCGATTTCGGCACCCTGGGACGGGTGGACAATCTGTTCGGCTCGACCCGGCTCTGTACCGGCGCGCAATATTCGGGCATCGGCACCTGCGTGAAGGACAATCTGGCCTTCCGCGGTTCGGCCGGCATCAGCGTAACGTGGAAATCGCCCTTCGGCCCCGTGAAGATCGATCTCGGCTTGCCCTACATGAAGACCTATTATGACCGCCCCCAGATCATCCACTTCAGCACAGCTACAGGATACTGACCGATGACCAGAACCCGCGCCCTCGCGCTCACCCTGCCGTTCCTGCTGGCAGCCACCGCCGCTTATGCCGACCCGCCCCAACCCAAGATCGTGGTGCTGGACCGCGCCGCGATCATGACCTTCTCCAAGGCCGGCCAGGACATCGCCAAGCAGATGCAGGCCTATTCCAACCAGGCAAAGAATGAGCTGGCCGCCCGCGGCAAGGCGCTCCAGAACGACGGCCGCAACCTGCAGCAGCAGGTGGCGATCCTGGCGCCGGACCTGAAGGCCAAGAAGCTGGCCGATTTCCAGGCCCGCGAGCAGGCGCTGCAGGGCGAGGTGCAGAGGAAGGACGAGCAGATGCGCACGGCCTTCGCCCAGGCGCGCCAGACCATGGAATCCAAACTGGGGCCGATCCTGCAGCAGCTGGTGAAGGAACGCGGCGCCAATCTGGTGCTCGACAAGCAGGCGGTGGTGTTTGCGCCATCCGCCTCCGGCTTCGACATCACTGGCGATGCCATCAAGCGGCTGGATCAGCAGATGCCGGCGCTCAAGATCAACTTCAACGCGGCGCCGCCCGCGCCCCCGGCCAAGAAAAAATAGGTCGTCCGGTCATGGCCGATCCCCGTTTTTTCGAAAATCATGGGCCTTTCACCCTGGCGCAGATTTGCGAAAAAGCGGGCATCGCCGTGCCTGCCGGCGCGGATGCCGGTTTGCTGTTGCACGATCTGGCGGACCTTGTCGGCGCCGCCCCCCAGCATCTGACATTCTTTTCCGGCGCCGCGCCTTTGCGGGAAGCTTTTGCCGCCGCCCGCGCCGGCGCCTGTTTTGTCGCCAATTCCGTTTCGCCAAGAGCCGGCAAGCGCCCGCCGGCGCCGGCCGGCATGATCCTGCTGGAAGTCCCCGCGATCGGGCCGGCATTCGCGGCCGTCGCCGCGATGTTCTATCCGGCCCATTCCCAGCCGCGCTGGACTCAAAGCCAGGCGGTATCGCCTGAGGCACGTCTGGGCAAGGACGTGGAGCTGGCGCCCGGTGTGGTGATCGCTCCGGGTGCGGAAATCGGCGACGGCACCCGGCTGGGCCCGGGCGCGGTGATCGGGCCTGGTGTCGGCATCGGCAAACACTGCGAGATCGGCGCGGGCGTGTGCATCAGTCATGCCTATGTCGGCGACCGGGTGATCATTCTGCCCGGCGCCGCCATCGGTCAGGCCGGCTTCGGCTTTGCCTCCACGGGATCGGACTATCTCAAGCTGCCGCAACTGGGCCGGGTTATCATCCAGGACGATGTCGAGATCGGCGCCTGCACCACCATTGACCGCGGCGCGCTATCGGACACGGTGATCGGGGAAGGCTCCAAGCTCGATAACCTGATCATGATCGCGCACAATTGCCGCATCGGGCGCAACTGCGTCATAGCCGGCCAGACCGGGCTTGCCGGCAGCGTGGTGCTGGAAGACGGCGTGGTGCTGGCGGGCCAGGTCGGCCTGGGCGATCACAGCCGCGTCGGCGCCGGAGCCCGGATGGGCGCTCGCTCGGGAACCGGTTCGGCCATCTTTTTGGAAGGCGGCCAGGATTACGGCGGTGCGCCAGCGAAACCTGTACGAGAATGGGCCCGCGAGGTATATGCCGTCACACGCCTGGCCCGTCAGAAATCCAAGGACAAACATGAGTGAATCCGTTGCCCTCGATGTGGAGCAGATCAAGAAGCTGCTGCCGCACCGGGCGCCCATGCTGCTGGTCGAGCGGCTGGAAGACATCGTGCCGTTCGAAAGCGCCACCGGCTACAAGGCTGTCAGCTTCAACGAGCCCTGGTTCGCCGGTCACTTCCCGGAGCGGGCGGTGATGCCGGGCGTGCTGATGGTGGAAGCCATGGCCCAGGCCGCTGGGGCGCTGGTGGTTCACAGCCTGAATCAGGACGCCGCGCCGGCGGTTTTCTTCATGACCATCGAGGAAGCGCGATTCAGAAAGCCCGTCGTGCCCGGCCAGCTCATCCGCATGCCGGTCAAGAAGCTGCGCCAGCGCGGGCCGGTGTGGAAATTCTCCGGCCAGGCCTTTGTCGGCGAGGATCTGTGTGCCGAGGCCGAGTTCGGCGCCATGATCAGTGACGGCGCCGCCTGATGGCGGTGCATCCCACTTCGGTGGTTGAGGACGGAGCCGTGCTCGGCGCTGGTGTCGAGGTCGGGCCGTTCTGCCATGTGGGGCCGCGCGCGGTGCTGGAAGAGGGTGTGCGGCTCAGGTCGCATGTATCCGTCGCCGGCGTCACGAAAGTCGGCGCGCGCTGCGATCTTTATCCCGGTGTCGCCATCGGCGGCGACGGCCAGATCCGCGGCAATGATTTCACCGATGGCCGGCTGGAAATCGGCCCGGATTGCGTGCTGCGCGAGATGGTCTCCATGCATGTGGGCAGCCGCAAAGGCGGCGGCGTCACCACGGTCGGCGCCAAGGGTTACTTCATGGCCAATTCCCATGTCGGCCATGACTGCCATGTCGGCGAGAATGTCACCTTCGCCAATTCGGTGGCGCTGGGCGGGCATGTGGAGATCGGCGATGGCGTGATCTTCGGCGGCCTCGCGGCCGTGCAGCAATTCTGCCGGGTGGGCAAGGGCGCTATGATCGGCGGGCTCACCGGCGTCAACCGCGACGTCATCCCTTACGCCATGGCGTTCGGCGATCATGTCGAGCTGGCGGGGCTGAACCTGATCGGGCTGAAGCGCCGCGGGTTGCCCCGCGAGACCATCAATGCGATGCGCGCCACCTTCCGCGAGGTGTTTTATGGCGCTGGCGGCTCCCTTGCGGCGCGCGCCCGGTCTTCGCGCGAGCGCTTTGCGGGCGTGACGGAAGTGGGCGAGATCGTGGATTTCATTCTGGCCGACGCCAAACAGGAGCTCTGTCTGGCGCGCCGGCGTGGGGCGACTGAGTGACGGCCCTTGGCCTGATCGCGGGCGGCGGCGAGTTGCCTCGCGCGGTGGCTGAGGCCGCGCGAGAGGCGGGCCGCGCTGTCTTTGTGGTGCCGCTGGTAGGCAGCGTGACCGAAGATTGGGTCAACGGCTTCCCGCATGAATTCCTGTCGCCGGGCGAGCCGGGCCGCATCATCAAGGCGCTGAACGCCGCAGGCGCCGATGAAGTGCTGCTGTGCGGGCGCGTGGACCGGCCCAAATTCAATGAGATGAAACTGGATGCCAAAGGCATCCTGCTGCTGCCCAAAGCCATCGCCGCAGCCAAGAAGGGCGATGATGCGCTGCTGCGCTTCATTGTCGGCATCTGCGAGGATGCGGGCCTGAAAGCGATCAGTGTGGCGGAGGCCGCGCCCAGTCTGGTGGCGAAAGAAGGTCCGTTGGGCCGTCTAGCGCCGGACGCTGAACAGGGCGCCGATATCGAGCGGGCATTCCGGATCGTGCATGCCCTTGGCGCGCTGGACGTTGGCCAGGGCGCTGTGGTGTGCGAGGGATTGGCTTTGGCTGTGGAAGCGGCCGAAGGCACCGACGCCATGCTGAGGCGCATCGCCGATTTGCGCGAGAGCCTGCGCGGCACGGCCGAGAAAAAGCGCGGCGTGCTGGTGAAGGCGCTGAAACCGACCCAGGACGCCAAAACCGATATGCCGGTGGTGGGTGTCGCCACGGTGAAGAATGCGGCCGCGGCTTTCTTGGCCGGGGTAGCGGTCGAAGCCGGCAAGGCTCTGATTCTGGACAAGCGGGCGGTGGCGGCGGAAGCCGACCGGCTGGGCCTGTTCGTCACCGGCATCAGGCCGTGAAGAGCCTCAACATTATGCTCGTCTGCGGCGAGCCGTCAGGCGACGCGCTAGGGGCGCAGCTTATGGCTGGCCTGAAGCGGCTTGCCGGTGATCGCATCCGTTTTTCTGGCGTGGGTGGCCTCGCCATGGCGCGTGAGGGCCTGACCAGCCTTTATTCACTGGATGCCACCGCGGTGATGGGCCTGCGCGAAGTGGTGCCGGCGATCCCGAAAATCCTGGGGCGCGTGCGCCAGGCGGTGGACTTTGCGATAGAGACAAAGCCCGATGTGGTGGTGGTCATCGACAGCCCGGACTTCACCCATCGCGTGGCGCGGGGCATCAAGGCGCGGGATTCCTCCATTCGCACCGTGGATTATGTCGCGCCGCAGGTCTGGGCCAGCCGCGCTTATCGCGCGAAGGCGATGGCGCATTATTTCGACCTGGTGCTTGCGCTGTTTCCCTTCGAAGTGCCGTTCTTCGAGAAGTATGGATTGAAAGCCGCCTTTGTCGGCCATCCGGTGATCGAGCGGGCCGCCCATGTCAGCGGTGGTGATGCGCTCAGGGGCCGTCTGGGCATTTCCGCCGATGCGCCGGTGCTGGCGCTCTGTCCCGGCAGCCGCACCAACGAGATCCGCTTCATCTTGCCGTTGTTCCATGACGCAGTGATTTGGCTGGCCCAGCGCATTCCCGGCCTGGTCACGGTGCTGCCCACCGTGCCGCATGTGGCAGCGAAAGTGCGGGCGGCGACGCAAAGCTGGCCGACGCCGCTGCATGTGGTGGAGGGGGAAGCTGACAAATATGCCGCCTTCGACGCCGCAGACGTGGCGCTGGCGGCATCGGGCACCGTCACCGCCGAAATTGCCTTGTCCCACACCCCGATGGTGGTCGGCTACAAGGTGGGCGGGCTCACCTTCTTCCTGTCGAAATTCCTGATGACGGTGACCCACATCACCCTGATCAACATCCTGTTGGGGCGGGAGGCGGTGCCGGAATTCCTGCAAGCCAAGGCGACGCCGGAGAACCTGGCGGGTGCGGTAGAGCATCTGTTCCGCGACGCCAGCGCCCGCATCGCACAAATCCAGGCCATGACGGAATTCGGGCAGCTGCTGGGTGAGGGGGATGAGACCCCCTCCCTGCGCGCCGCCCGTGTCCTGCTCGATTTTGTCGAAAACGGGGATAGCAGATGAAGACCGCCGCTGCGGCTTTGGCGCTATTGCTGGCCGCGTCTGCCGCCCAGGCGCAGGACGCCATGTCTTATGGCGTCAAACATCTCACCGTGCTGGCCGAAGACGCCAAGGTCCGGGTCCTGCGCTATGCGCCGGCCGCGGGTGACAAGACACCGATGCATTCACACCCCAAGATGGTCGTGTATGTGCTCAAGGGTGGCCGGGTGCGCTACACCTTGCCGAATGGCACCGTCTCCATCACGGAAATGAAAACCGGACAGACCATCCTGCGCGATCCGGTAACCCATGCCGATGAGGCGCTCGATCCCGTCGAAGCCATCATCGTCGAAATCAAACATTAGTCAAAAAGCAAACGGCCCGGTTTTAAGCCGGGCCGTTTGCCTATTCGGTGATGACTACTTTCTCTTCGCCATCGGCACATAGGCCCGTTCGGTCGGGCCGGTATAAATCTGGCGCGGACGGCCGATCTTCTGGTGTGGATCTTCCAGCATCTCCTTCCACTGCGCGATCCAGCCTACGGTGCGGGCCAGCGCGAACAGCGCGGTGAACATGGAGGTGGGGAAGCCCAGCGCCTTCAGCGTGATGCCGGAATAGAAGTCGATATTGGGATAGAGCTTCTTTTCGATGAAATACTCGTCCTGCAACGCGATGCGTTCCAGTTCGATCGCGACTTTCAGCAGCGGATCATCGTGCAGTCCCAGCTCGTCCATCACGGCATGGGCCTGGACCTGCATCGCCTTGGCGCGCGGGTCGTAATTCTTGTAGACGCGATGGCCAAAGCCCATCAGGCGGATGCCCTGGGACTTGTCCTTCACTTTCTTCACATATTCCGGGACTTTGTCGACGCTGCCGATTTCCATCAGCATCTTCAGCGCCGCCTCGTTGGCGCCGCCATGGGCGGGGCCCCACAGGCAAGCGATGCCGGCGGCGATGCAGGCGAAGGGATTGGCGCCCGACGACCCGGCAAGACGCACGGTCGAGGTCGAGGCGTTCTGTTCATGGTCGGCATGCAGGATGAAGATCGTATCCAGCGCCTTGGCCAGCACCGGATTGACCACATATTCCTCGGCCGGGACCGAGAAAGTCATGCGCAGGAAGTTCTCGGTATAGCCCAGCTTGTTCAGCGGATAAACGAAGGGCTGGCCGGTGGAATATTTGAACGCCATGGCCGCGATGGTCGGCAGCTTGGCGACCAGCCTGTGGCTGGCGATCTCGCGCTGTACCGGATCGTTGATGTCGGTGCTGTCGTGATAGAAGGCCGACAGCGCGCCGACGACGCCGCACATGATCGCCATCGGATGGGCGTCGCGGCGGAAGCCGGAGAAGAAGCTCGCCAGCTGCTCATGCACCATGGTGTGGCGGGTGATGGAATAGCTGAACTGCTCCATCTGGCTGCCGGTCGGCAGTTCGCCGTAGAGCAGCAGATAACAGGTCTCCAGGAAGCTGGAATGTTCGGCCAGATCGGCGATGGAATAGCCGCGATACTGCAGCACGCCCTTGTCGCCATCGATGAAGGTAATGGCGGATTCGGTCGACGCGGTAGAGGTGAAGCCGGGGTCGTAGGTGAAGGCATCCGTCTGGTCGTAGAGCTTGCGGATGTCGATGACATTGGGGCCTTGCGTGCCGGCATAGACGGGGAAGTCGACGTTCTTGCCGTCATAGTTCAGCGAGGCCTTGCCCGCCGGCTTGATCTTGCTTTCGCGCATGGAAACCATCTCCCCGAAAAATCTTGCGGTGCAATATGACCCGCTTTTTACGGGTCGTCACCTGCCTGAATGCAACCGGCGTCAACCAGGACGCCGGCCAGGTTGCCAGTCTGGCACAGCAATCCTTTAAGTAGCGTAAGCCCTTAAACGAACGAGGGATTCTTCCCTCCCTAACAGCGCCAACATCTCAAAAAGCGGCGGAGAAGAGGCTTTTCCGGTCAGGGCGGCGCGCAGGGGCTGGGCAACCTGGCCGAGTTTGAGGGTGTTCGCTTCCGCGAAGGCGCGGGCGGCGGCCTCCAGGGCGGGCCCCGTCCAGTCGGTCGCTTCCAGGGCCGGCAGCGCCTTGCCAAGCCCGGTACGGGCTTCGGGCGAAAGCAGCTTGGCCGCAGCCTCATCCAGCGTGCGCACCCCGTCGGTGAACAGGAACTCGGCCCCGGCGATCAGCTCGACCAGGGTCTTGGCCCGCTCTTTCAGGGACGGCATGGCGGCCAGCAGTCGCGCTTCGGCCCGCGGCTCCAGCTTGCGGTTCTCGCGGATGAGATGCGCCACCACTTCGCCCGCCAGCACCGCGTCATCCATGCTGCGGATGTAGTGGCCGTTGAGATTGTCCAGCTTCTTGTAGTCCATCCGCGCGGCGCTCTTGCCGATGGCCTCGAAGTTGAACCAGGCGATGGCCTGGTCGGTGGGGATGATCTCGTCATCGCCATGGCTCCAGCCCAGCCGCAGCAGATAGTTGCGCATGGTCTCAGGCAGATAGCCCATGTCACGATAGGCTTCGACCGCCAGCGCGCCATGGCGCTTGGAAAGCTTGGCCCCGTCCGGCCCGTTGATCAGCGGCAGGTGGCCGTAGACCGGCACCGGCCAGCCCATCGCCTCGATGATCTGAAGCTGGCGCGCGGCATTGTTGAGATGGTCGGCGCCGCGGATCACATGGGTGACGCCCATGTCGTAATCGTCCACCACCACCGCCAGCATATAGGTGGGCGTGCCGTCACTGCGCAGCAGCACCATGTCGTCGAGCTGGCTGTTCTCGAAGCGCACATCGCCCATCACCACGTCCCGCACGATGGTCTCGCCATCCTGGCGGCCCTTGATGCGCACGACGAAGGGTTTGCCGTCTTCGCCGGGGCCGGGGGCGCGGTTCCGCCAGCGGCCGTCATAGCGCATGGGCAGGCTCTTGGCCTTCTGCTCCTCGCGCATCTGGGTGAGTTCTTCAGCCGTGGCATAGCAGCGATAGGCCTTGCCCTCGGCCAGAAGCTGCTCGGCGACGGCGCGATGACGGGCGGCGCGGGCAAACTGATAGGTCACATCGCCGTCCCAGGTCAGGCCCATCCAGGTCATGCCGTTCAGGATCGCGGCTACCGCTTCGGGGGTGGAGCGCTCACGGTCGGTATCTTCGATGCGCAGCAGGAAGGTGCCCCCGGTGTGGCGGGCATAAAGCCAGTTGAACAGGGCCGTGCGGGCGCCGCCGATATGCAGCATGCCCGTGGGCGAGGGCGCGAAGCGCAGGACAGGTTTTTGTGACATGGTGCGGGAGCCATTAGAGCAGGGCGGGGGGTTTGGCAATTTCCTTTGTTTCCGCAGCGTTGGCGGAGCGCCAGCGTTGGGCCCTGTCGTTGCCGGTACTGCTCGGAACTGGCGCGGGGCTTTATTTTGCGCTGCCCTTCGAGCCCCCATTTTGGGCTGGCTTGGCCGTTTTGGCCGCCGGGGTCGTGATCGCCGTTCTGGCGTTTCGCCGGCCCTGGCCGCTGGCCCTGGTGGCGGCGCTGTTGATCGGCTTCGGCGTGGCCAAACTGTGGGAAGCGGCGGTGGCGACACCTGTGCTGGATCATCCCGTCGTCGCCCATCTCACCGGCCGCATCGTGGCGATGGAGCCACGGCCCACCGGTATCCGGGTGGTGCTGGATGAGGTGCGCTCCGGCGCCCTGGATCCGGCGCCGCGGCGGGTGCGGGTGGCGTTGCGCGGCGATCCCGGCTTCCGTCCCGGCCAGTGGCTGAGTTTGACGGCGCGGCTGGATGCGCCGCCTCCGCCGTTCGAGCCGGGCGCGGGCGATCTGGGCCGGTCGCTGTTCTTCGATTCCATCGGCGCGGTGGGCTTTGCCTATGGCAAGGCGCATCCGGTACCGCCGGCGCGGTCACCGACGCTGTGGGAGCGGCTTGAGCTGGGCCTTCAGGATCTGCGCCTGACCATGACGGCGCGCATCGCAGGCGCGCTGCCCGGCAGTCCAGGCGGGATCGCCGCGGCTCTGGTCACCGGCCAGCGCGGCGGCATCGGCGAGGAGGAGGAAAACGCCTTGCGCGATGCCGGGCTCGCCCATGTGCTGGCCATTGCCGGTTTGCACATGGCGCTGGTCGGCGGCGGCATCTTCTGGCTGGTGCGGGCGGTGCTGGCGGCCATTCCATCCATCGTCCTGAATTATCCCATCAAGAAATGGGCGGCGGGTGCGGCGCTGGCGGCTTCCGCTTTCTATTTGGCGATCAGCGGCGCGGCGCCGCCGGCGGTGCGGGCCTTTGTGATGCTGGCGATGGTGATGCTGGCAATCCTGCTGGACCGCCCCGCCATCACCATGCGGTCGCTAGCACTGGCGGCCGCCATCCTGCTGCTGATGCGCCCCGAAAGCATTTTCGAGCCGGGCTTTCAGATGTCCTTCGCGGCGGTGGCGGCGCTGGTGGCGGTGGCGGAATGGGAGATCGGACGCGAGCGGCTCAAGCCGCGCGGCATGCTCTATCGCTATGCCCACGGCATCATCCTGACCAGCCTGGTGGGAAGCTTGGCGACCATGCCTTTCGCGCTGTTTCATTTCGATCGCGCCACGCATTACGCGGTGCTGGGCAATCTGATCGCCATGCCGGTGATGGGCTTCTGGGTGATGCCGGCGGCGGCGCTGGCGGTGATGCTGATGCCGTTCGGCGCGGAGGGGCCCGCGCTGGCGATGCTGGGCGATGGGCTGGGGGTGATGACGGCCATGGGCCGCTGGGTCTCGAACCTGCCCGGCGCGGTGGGCCTGGCGCCGGCCATGCCGCTCGCCGCATTGGTGCTGATCTCGCTGGGCGGGCTGTGGGCCTTCCTCTGGCAGAGAAGCTGGCGCTGGTGGGGACTGATGCCGATGCTGATCGGATGTGTCTGGGCCTGGGCGAGCCCACGTCCCGACATGCTGGTGGCGCCGGATGCCGAGACGGTGGCGATACGAGGGCACGATGGTCTGCTGCATTTTGTGAGGAAACCGAAGGATCGCTTTGTCGCCCGTGAATGGCTGCGGCGCGACGGCGACGGCCGGGACGTCACGGAGGCGATCGGCGATCCTTCCATCAAATGTGACGGAGTCGGCTGTGTGGTGAAGAGCAAGATTCTGGTGGCGGTGTCACAAAAGCCGGAAGCGTTGAGCGAGGATTGCGCTGCGGGACAAGTCGTGGTCAGCGCCGCCGCGGCGCCAGAGTGCAAAAGGCCCGCCATCGTGATCGATCGTGACACGGCGATGACAGGGCAGGGCTGGCGCGTGAGTCTGTCGCGGGAACTTTACGCGCAAAGTGTACGTACGGAGCGGGGGATGAGGCCGTGGGTCGCGGCTCCGCGTCGGTAACCTTCATGAGGCTCGGTACGTTCGTGAACGGCAAATTCATCCTCTTCGCTGTTGCCCACAAAAGACTCGCGGTGAGAGGATAAGCCATCTGGATATTGGCGATGGCAGGCTACGTCCATCATGATCCTTCCGAGTTTGCGCAAGACCGGCGCCCGCCGTCCGATTGCCTGATCGCCTGCGAGGCCATCGACCAGGGCAAATGCCTGGAGATGGTCTACGAGAATTTCTCCCGCATCATCGAAGTGCATCGGGTCGGTATCAATCCGGCCGGTGCGCATATCGTCAGCGGCTGGCAGATCCGCGGACCGCGCGATGAACGCGTGGGCTGGAAGCTGCTCAATCTGGATGAGCCGCTCAGCATGAAGCTGACGGACATTCCCTCACAGGCGCCGCGCTCCGACTATCGCCGTGGCGCCAAGCATTTTGTCGGGATTCTCAGCCAGCTTTGAGCGGGTTTTGCGCCTCGCTTGTGCTCGGCGCGCTCGCTGCTCAAATCGATCGTCGCACGACGCTGTCGCTAACGACGGATCGATTTGCCCGGCCTTCGGCCGGTCGCAGCTCTCAATACCGCCGGATCAGCCCGACCAGCTTGCCCTGCACCTTGACCCGGTCGGAGCCATAGAGGCGCGTCTCGTAAGCCGGGTTGGCCGCTTCCAGGGCGATGGAGTCGCCGCGGCGGCGCAGCCGCTTCAGGGTGGCTTCTTCATTGTCCACCAGCGCCACCACGATCTCGCCGGTTGTGGCGCTGTCCGATTCCTGGATGATCACGGTGTCGCCATCCAGAATGCCGGCATTGATCATGGAGTCGCCCGTCACTTCCAGGGCGTAGTGATTGCCGCGGCCGATCATGCCGCCGGGCACCGGCACATCGCTGACCTTGTTCTGCAGCGCCTCGATCGGCGTGCCGGCGGCGATGCGGCCGACCAGCGGCACATTGACGGCGGCTTCCCCGCCATCGCCATAGCCGCGCCGCGGTGAAGGCGAGCGGGAATCGATGCGCATCTCGGTCCGGCCGTGGCGGGCGGTGGCGCGCTGCGCCTGGCTGCGGGTGGTGGCAGGCCGCAGGGTCTCGGCCATGTTGTCGGGCAGCTTGAGCACTTCCAGGGCCCGGGCACGCTTTTCCATGCGGCGCAGGAAGCCACGCTCTTCCAGGGCGGTGATCAGGCGGTGGATGCCGGATTTCGACTTGAGATCCAGCGCCTCTTTCATCTCGTCAAAGGACGGGGGAATGCCCGTTTCGCGCACCCGCTCGTGAATGAACATCAAGAGTTCGTATTGCTTGCGGGTCAGCATCCGGATCCCTCCCAAGAGCATGGCCACCAGCCGGAACCGGCGGCGAACAAAGCCGAAACATCCACGAATCGTTCTACTTTAGTTCCGGACCCTCGTCAACGCGCTCCGTCGCCCACCGTACCCACAGGAACGGAACTCCGCCGTGGCCGTTGCTCACATTGCAGGAGCGCAACTCACTTTTTCAGGGAGAGATTCATGAAACTCAAAACGCTTGTTCTTGGCGCCGCAGCCGGCGTCGCCGCGCTGGCCTATGCGATGCCGGCCTCCGCTTACATCGCCTGCAATCGCGACGGCGATTGCTGGCACACCGAGTCCCGCTATTCGCGGCCGCATGTCACCTTCGAATATCACCCCGACGACTGGTACTTCCATCGCACTTGGGAGGGGGACCGCGACCATCGCTGGCGCGCCTATCACGAGGGTCGTGGTTACTGGCGTAACGGCCTCTGGGTCACTTTTTAAAGCAACAAAAGTTTGAGTCGTTCAAACGGACGGCGGAACGCCTCGCGGTGTTCCGCCGTTTGTTTAGCCGGGAAGGGCGGTTCAACTTCGTACGAATGGAGATGAGAATGAAGTTCAGGATCATTGCATTGGGCGCCGTTGCCGGCGCGGCCGCGTTGGCCGCCATGGCCGCGCCCGCGTCCGCCTACGTGTCTTGCAATCGCCATGGCGACTGCTGGCATACCAGCGACCGCGTTACGTATCGTCCGGCGTGGGGCATCCGCGTCCATGACGACAACTGGCGTTGGCGCGGTCATGGCTATCGCTGGCGCGAGCATGAAGGCCATGGCTATTGGCGCAACGGCATCTGGATCACTTTCTAAGCAAAGTGCCAGTCTTTATTTGAGCGCTCCGGCTCTCGCCTACGCGCTTAAGGAAAAAGGCGGTCTTGCGAGGCCGCCTTTTTCTTTTGCCATTAGTCCGGCTGGCGTTCCAGGCGGGATGTCGTGTGCGCGAAGTTGATCCAGGGATGGCGCGACTGCTCCCAGAAGGAATGGGCCGGCGCGGGAAAATGCGGATCGGCGAAGGCGCCCGCCGCGACGCCGATAAAGCCGGGACGAATATCCAGGGTCCAGTAAACCGAGGTGCCGCACTCGGGGCAGAAATGAATTTGCAGATTGCGCCCATCCTGTCCGGCGCGGACAAAAATCTTGTCGACGCCGTTTGGACTGATCTGGGCCTCACGAAAATAGGCGCTGACGCCGAACACCGAGCCGGTCCGGCGCTGGCATTCCAGACAGTGGCACGCCAGCACATATTTCGGATCGCCTTCGCAAGCGACCCGCAGATTGCCGCAACTGCAGGATGCTTCACGGGACGCCATGCATGTCTCCCCAGCTTGCTATCGGAACATGTCCTGCGGCGCGACGTTCGCAGCCCGCGCCAACTTTTCCAAAGTCTCTGGCGCGATGGCCCTCGTTTTGGCGGTCAAAAAACCGAGAATTTCGCCCGGCGCCACGCCGGCCGCGCGCGCCCATTCGGTGGGGCGCAGATGCCGCGCCGTCATGAAGGCGCGAAAGGCGTCACGCTGCTTGCCGATCTCCAGTCCGCGCGGCGCAGCGACTTCGCCCATCAGAACCTTCGCCTTTGGATAGGGCGAAGTGGAAACACGCTCAGGCTGGGTCGCTTCGGGGCGGGGCGATGACACTTTCTTGACGGGCAGGCGCGGTTCGGCCGTCTCGCGCGGGTTCTTGAGCATTCCCGCCGAACGCCGGATGCGGGGCTCCCCGCTTCCTTTTGAATCCGTCACCGGAAGCCGTTGCCCAGCAAAAGCCGCGTGGCGGCCGTCACGTCCTTCTGGCGCATCAGGCTTTCGCCCACCAGCACGCTGGTGACATGGGCCTGCGCCAGGCGCTTCAGGTCGGCGGGCGCGGAAAGCCCGCTTTCGGCCACCACATGCACGCTCTTGGGGATCTTGGGCGCCAGCTTCAAGGTCACGCCCAGATCGGTGACGAAGGTCTTGAGATTGCGGTTGTTGATGCCGATCAGAGCCGCATTCAAATCCAGCGCCCGTTCCAGTTCGGCCTCGTCATGCACCTCGACCAGCGCGTCCATCTCCCAGCGCGCGGCTTCGTCGAGCAGAGCGCGGACGTGATCGTCATCCACCATCGCCATGATGATCAGGATGCAGTCGGCGCCCCAGCTGCGCGCTTCCACCACCTGATAGGGTTCGATCATGAAGTCCTTGCGCAGGACGGGCAGGCGGGTCACCTCGCGCGCCTGGGTCAGATATTCGGGCGCACCCTGGAAGGATGGCGTGTCGGTCAGCACGGAAAGACAGGCCGCGCCGCCTTCCTCATAGGCCATGGCCAGCGCCGGAGGATCAAAATCGGCGCGGATCAGACCCTTGGACGGAGAGGCTTTCTTGATCTCCGCAATCAGACCGAATTCGCCGCCGTCTTTTTTGTCTTCCAGCGCGGCGAGAAATCCGCGGGTGGGGCCGGCGTCCCTGGCGCGTGCTTCCAGTTCGGCGGTCGCGGCCCTGGTTTTGGCGGCCGCCACTTCCTCGCGCTTGTAACCGAGAATCTTGTCGAGAATGCTCATATTTAACGGCCTACCGCTTCGCTGCTTGAGGCCCCTGGTTCGACGATTTGATCAGTGCTTCCAGTTTTGCCTTGGCGGCCCCGCTATCCAGCGCCCTGGCCGCCAATGCCGCGCCCTCTTTTACATCTTTTGCCCGGCCCGCCACCATAAGGGCGGCGCCGGAATTGAGCAGCACGATATCGCGGTAAGGGCCCTGTTCACCGTCAAACAGCCGGCTGAGGGCGGCGGCATTGTGGACGGCATCGCCGCCCCTGATCTCGGCCAGCGGCCAGCGCGGCAGACCCGCATCCTCGGGCGTGATTTCGCTTGTGCTGATGGCGCCCCGGTCCAGGACGGCGACCTGAGTTGGGGCGCTGATGGAGATCTCATCCAGCCCATCGCGGCCATGCACGATAAAAGCGCGTTCGCTCCCTAAGGCTTTGAGCGCCTCGGCATAGGGCACAAGCCAGTCCGCCGAGAACACGCCCACCAGCTGGCGGGTGACCCGCGCCGGATTCGCCAGCGGCCCGAGCAGATTGAAGATGGTGCGCCGGCCGATCTGTTTGCGTGCATTGCCGGCGTTGCGCATCGCAGGGTGGTAGGTCCAGGCAAAGAGGAACACCAGACCGGTCTCCCGCAGCACCGACGCGGCGGCCTCCGGCTCCAGGTTGATGTTCACCCCCAGCGCTTCCAGCACATCGGCAGCGCCGCTGCGCGAGGAGGCGGAGCGGTTGCCGTGCTTGGCGACGTTGACGCCGCAGGCCGCGACCACGAAAGAGACGGCGGTCGAGATATTCAAAGTGCCGAGCCCGTCGCCGCCCGTGCCGCACAGGTCGATCGTGCCGGGCGGCGCGGTGATGGTGCGCATATGGTCGCGCATGGAGGTGACGGCGCCGACCAGCTCGTCCACCGTCGGCTTGCGGTCGGCGGTGGAAGACAGATAGGCGACGATTTCTTCTTCGCTGAGGCGGCCGGTGAAAATGGCGTCGAACAGCCGCCTGGTATCGGCCGCGCCAAGCGGCTGGCCGGCCTGGGCCAGGGCCAGGGCGGCGGGAAAATCCACCGAAGCGCTGGTGACTTTCATAAGCCGACTTTCATGCCGGGACTTTTGCGAAGTCGCGCGCGATCTGCAGGAAGTTGTTCAGCAGGGCATGGCCGTTTTCGGATGCGATGCTCTCGGGATGGAATTGCACGCCATGGACGGGATGGGACTTGTGCATCACGCCCTGGATCACGCCGTCTTCGCTTGTCGCGGTGACATCCAGCACCGCCGGCATGCTGGGCGGATCGATGGTCAGGGAGTGATAGCGCGTGGCCAGGAAATCGTTGTTGAGGCCGCGGAACACCGATCGGCCGTTGTGATGCACGCGCGACAGCTTGCCGTGCATGGGCTCGGGCGCGCGCACGACCTTGCCGCCATAGACCTGGCCGATGGCCTGATGACCCAGGCAGACGCCCAGGATCGGCATCTTGCCGGCGGCCTGTTCGATCACTTCCAGGCAGATGCCCGCCTCATTGGGGGTACAGGGGCCGGGCGACAGGACAATGCCCTCCGGCTTCATCCCGAGCGCCTCTTTGGCGGAGATCTCGTCGTTGCGAACGACTTTCACCTCCGCGCCCAATTCTCCCAGATAGTGGAAGAGGTTGTAGGTGAAGCTGTCATAGTTATCGATCAGCAGGATCATAAAGCACTTAACCCTTTGAAATTATTGAAGTCAGACGGCGGTCGAGTCGGTTCTGATACACCTCGTGATACACCTTTCTGACGGCTGCCCCTGGATGTGGGTGGCTTTCCACGGATTTAGCCCATTCTTGATGCCATGTCCCGATTTTGCGCCGCCCTGGTGTCAAATAAGAAAATGCATCTTCAATCACCTGCTTGGTGATAACTTCCAAGATTTGACAGATCGGCCCCGGCCGCTCAAAATGGCAAAAATCCAGAAAGGGCAGGGGGCTATGGGCCGTCAGATCGGCTACGCCCGCGTTTCGACCGACGACCTGCATGGCAAGGCCCAAAAGGCTGCCCTGCACGCCGTACCCTGCGAACTCCTGTTCTTCGAGCAGGAATCCGGCGCCAATCGAGAACGGCCCGAACTCGCCCGCGCCCTAAAGGAGCTGCGCGCCGGCGATACCCTGGTCGTCGCCCGGTTGGAAAGGCTGGGCCGTTCGCTGATCCACCTCCTGCAAATCATGGAGGACCTGGAGGAGAGGGGAATCGCCTTCCGATCCCTCGCCGAGGGGTTCGACATGCGGACCGATGAAGGCCAGCTCATGATGCAGCAGCTGGGGTCGTTCGCCGAATTCGAGCGCAAGCGCATCACAGCCCGCATCAATTCCGGGATTGCGGCCGCCAAGAAGCGGGGCGTCGTCTTCGGCAATCCCCGGCTCAAGGCCGGCGACAAGGGGACGATCAGAAAGATTATCCTCGCCCGAGATGAGACCCATGTGACCCAGCTCATCGACAGCATGGACACCTTCATCCCGACGGTCATCCAGCTCCGACCGGCGACACCCTGGCCCAAGGTGGCTGAGGCGGTCTCCAGGGCCACCGGTGTGACCTGGACGGTGGAGCGCCTGACACGCAGCGTCCGGCGGCTGGTAGGGGAGGGGATGGTCGACCGCAAGGTGCTGGGAAAGGCGCCGCGGCCGCGCCGCCGGCGCAGTGAAGAGCTCGCCGTGCTTGTGCAGGGACTGGCTCTGACTAATCCGGGTCTGTCGCTGCGTGGTATAGGGAGCCAGCTAGAGGCCATGAAAATTCGGACCCCGGCTGGCAAACTGACTTGGACGGCAGCGTCGGTTGCTCATCTCATGAATAAGGTGCCCGGTGCTCCCAGCGCATAAGCCGACCCCGCCGACGGAAGCCGAGCTGGAAGGCATGGCAGACGCTCTGTCAGCCAGCGGCCAATACCGCATCCAACGCCGGCTTCGGCCCAGGCCGAAGCTGGACGCACCGGCTGGTATCGAGCTCAAACAGGCCCTGTTCGTCGATGTGGAGACCACGGGGCTGGACCACCAGACCGAGGAGATTATCGAACTGGCCATGGTGCCGTTCACGTATGGACCGGATGGGGAGATCTACGAAGTCAAAGAGTCCTTCCAGCGCTTCAATCAGCCTTCAACGCCAATCTCGACTGAGATCACGCGCCTGACAGGTATTACGGACGAGATGGTCGCTGGCCATGTCATTGATCCTGCAGAGGTCAACGCTTTTGCCCAGGATGCTGTCCTGGTGATCGCACACAATGCCGGTTTCGATCGCCGCTTCATCGAAAAGCTGGTGCCGAGCTTTTCCCTCAAGGGGTGGGCTTGCTCCCAGAGCCAGATCGACTGGGCCGGGGAGGGGATCGAAGGTACACGACTGTCTTACCTCGTCGCCGGCGCGGGGTATTTCTATGACAAGCACCGGGCTGTGAACGACTGCCTGGCCGCGATCGAGCTTTTGGCGAAGCCGCTGCCTGTCAGCCCAGGCACGGGGCTAAACATGCTCCTGATGAATGCTCGTAAGCCCACCTGGCGGATCTGGGCGGAGAATTCACCGTTCGATCTCAAAGATGTCCTAAAGGCGAGGGGATACCGTTGGAATCCGGATGGCACGCCGTTTCCTAAAGCGTGGTTCGTCGACGTAGCGGACGATCAGCGCGAGGCAGAACTGTCATTCCTGCAAAAGGAAATCTACCAACGTGAGATCCAGCTGCTGACGCGGAAGATCGATGCGTTTAACAGATTTTCGGACCGGGTATGACCCAGTCGTCCATTTTCGATCAGTTGCGTGCAATATTACCGGATGAATTTTCCAGGACACTCCTGGACGGGGCCTTGGACGTGCTCCAATCCGCAAACCCGCTGCGCGCGCACCTCTATGCGACAGCGATGCGAGAATTACTGGGCCATACCCTGCACACAAGAGCCCCGGATGCTTTGGTGGAAGCCTGCTCCTGGTATGTAGCCGAAGAAGACAGACCCACTCGTCGCCAACGTGCAACCTTCGCTATCCAGGGCGGCATGCCAAATGCCGTTGTCGATTCGCTTGGGCTTGATGCTTCGGATATGCAAAAGGAGCTAACGTCAGCGGTCACGGAACTCAACAAAAGAACTCATGTGCGGCCTGGTACCCTCTTGAATGAACCTCAGCAGGTCGACGAATTCTCGACTGACACGGCAGCCGCAATATTCGAATTTCTCAATATGATCGCGGACATGCGCACTTCAGTGGCGCAGTCCTTATTGCATACTGTCAGTAACGACGTTTTCTCGAAATTTCTCGAGGAAACAGTATCGGACATAGACATCCTTTCGACCCACACCCAGGTTGAAGGCGTCGAAGTTGAGCAGATTGAGGTTTCCCAGATCGGCGTTGACAGTATTGTTTACGATGCTGAGGGGACCGTGTATGTGACGTTAGTCTTTGGCTCCGGCTCGGATCAAGAAAGGGGAGATGGCGCCACGATCTCGGAGAGCTTTCCCTTCTCATGCACCCTGCAAGGAAGCGTCGAGCGGTTGCAGGAAATATCGGACGTCTCAAACCTCGATGTCGACACGAGCTCCTGGTACGAATAGCCCCATTTCTCTCGCCAACAGGGATCAGACCTAGCGGTCCTCCGAATAAAGCGGAAGGCTCATCGGCACGATGGGGCCGCCGCCGCTGTGAGACACCCGGCCCTGTTCTTCGGTGCGCATACCGAACACCAGGTAAAGCATCGCGCTACGAGCTAGCCGCAACACCTGCAGAGTCTTAGCTTCAAAATCACTTCGGACGACAGAATAGGCGAGGGTGTCTGACCACATGCCGTGCGCTGACTTCGGCACAGGAAACTCATGGATCTTCAAATAGCCGTGTTCTAGCTGGTTCCGGATAGCATCCAGATGTTTGGCATCCGGGTTCATCACGTCCGTGAGATTCGGATCAAAAATGTCCTTCGCCAACCAGAATAGCGCCCGAAGTGAGATGTTACGGGATTGATCGAGTTGCGGGCGAATTCCGGAGGCGGGATTCTTATCGGGATACCAGATTGTCCGAAAATATACTTGGCGCGGCTCTTGGCCCAGTTGCATGTAGTCGTTCAGGAAGTATCCGATTTTATCGAACAGTGAATAGGCGAGGCGGAAAGCGGCTCGGACCTTTTCCAAACGGACGCCATAACTCGGATAGTCGAGCGTGTTGTATAGCGTCACGGCCCGATCAGAATAATGCCGCTTGTTGTCATGCAGACCTTCGTAAAGCAGCAGCCGGGCGAAGACATATTCTTGTTTGAGCTGATTGAAGAAACCGATCAATGTCGGCGGCTTCATCAATGGCGTCTGAAAATCGGGCAATGAGAGAGTGTCGCGTGCGGCAATGGCATGGGCGCCCAGTTCGTTGAGGGGATTTAGAAAAAGACCCTCGCGCAGTGCCCAACTCCGATATTGCTTTTCAGCTGGGGAGTTTCCTAAAGAACCCCGGTCCAAATCCAGCGGGCGTTGCAACTGATCAGCCGGTATATGCCGCTCAATGCTGGCAATCCGCTCGGCGAAATAATCCTTCGCGACAGATCGACCGCCGCCGCGATACTGTGCGCTGGAGGCGAGAGCTGCATTCAGCTCCTTGTGCGCTGCACAGAGGATCAACCGTTGCGCCGCTGGGTCGTACAGCTGTTCCGCGAAACGGACCAATCCCGAACCCCGATTTCCCAACGCGTAGCCAAATTGCGGATTGACGACGAGCGCACGCTTCCAAATGCGGCGCGCTTCGATCACGCGCCCGACGTTACTCAGCTGATTGGCAAGATTTGTGTAGATTTGGCACTGACGCAGCGGGGAAAGCCTGGCAAATCCAGACATATGCGTGGCGCGTCGAAGATGGAATATTTGATGCAGGATCTCGGGCTGCTCCCAGGCCCAGGCCTTGCCGACATCTAAGTCCCGCACACGCTTGAGATTGTGCCAGGCGTTGGCTGTGAAATACTCCACAAGCACAGCTTGTTGAGGGGTCAGCTTTCGCTGTCGCAGGGTCTCTGCCCATAATAATGCCCTTCTCGTGCCCAGCGGCCGCGAAAGGTCTTTTGCCAGGTCGATAAGAACGCCCATTCCTTTGATCGTTTGCGAGGTTGTCAGGCTTGAGATGTCTTGAATGGCCATCAGCCGTTCAAACACCTTCCTCAATCCCTCAGCTCCTTGGCCTTGGTCAGGGGACGCGTTCAATGCAGCGGCCGAAGGAAAACAGAAGCTTGATAGCGTCCAACCGCGTCGGTGGGAATGTGTTCGTAGGTTTGAACCGGTCCCGCGGTGTTAAGCGATTGACCGATCAGGAACGCAAGACCAACCGGCCCTGCGAGGAAGAGGTGCACGACACCGCGCGCCTGATAGGTGTCACGCGCCGCCCGCAGACTCTCTACAACCAAGGCGGTGATGTCCGCGGCTTCTCCGGGTGTGGCGACGTCTTGGGGATAGCCTTCGTCAGGCCTCGAAATATGAATTGTTGCGCGAAACTCAGGCAGATCAGAGCGGGAAGCGCCAAATGCTGGTTCGGCGTTCGATGCGACCGACACTAACACCGCGAGGTCGTCGGCATGCGTCGTTGCCGCGCGTGTTCGGGCGGCGAACCTGGAGGGCGCACGAGCAGTGTCCAAGCTCCAACGCTGAACGCCATGCTTCGGCGAGCTCTGAAGCCAGGAGGTCGAAAGGCCGCTCGTTGCCATGAATGATGTGCCAAGAGCCACTGCCGCTGGCAAAGCGCAAAGTCCCGAAAATTCGATCGCTCGGCCTGGCGCGTATCGGGCGACTTTTTCGTGAACCGTTCGAAGGGCTGGCAAGAGATGGTCCTCCCAGGCCTGGTCGACTGCTAAGCGCCCGGCAAATCTGTGCATCCAGTCTATTGCTAGCGCGGTACCCGACGAAAATGCTGGCGTCCCACGTGTGTACAGGCCGACTTTTAGGGCGAGGTCTGATGCCAGGCTCGAGTGGATTGCAATTAGACGTTGTTTTAGAACCCGTCTGGCGATCAAGCTGGCGTCGGCGTCGGTCAGAGGGTCGGAGCTGACTTTGGTGACGTTCCAATTGCCAAGGTCGTGTGTTCCAAGATAGGACCCCGCAACGGCGGCCACCTTATCATAGCCAAGACCGCCGCCTGCTACAGGAACCATGAAGAACCCGTCATTCGTATCGACTCGCTGGACGATCCCCGGCAGCTCCGTACGCGTGATGGTCGCGGACGTGGCCACTTCTGGGGTTAGATAAGCCACCGCATTGGCGATTTCGGGTTGGGCGAGCACGCTCCGCAGCAAGCCATCAGTATGTCCTTCTTCAAGATCGTTGAGATCTTGCCAGGTTGGAATGCCGAGGTCGTGTTGTGCCGCAAGGATTTTTCGACCGTCGGACAGCCTGTCTCGTCGATAGCTAAGGAAGGATTTTCCGGTGGGGTCGGTCATCGGGAATCAGGAGAGCGGAAAATATTGCCCGAACAGCTCGCGGTAGGCCCGTAGTGAATCACCACTGCGCCCCGTTCGCGAAAGCTGGATGGCCTCCCTGATCTTATGATGGGCGTTGATCAGAGCCTGCTTCGCCTTTGCTTTGTCCGAAGCCGTCATGGTGTCGTTGACGGGCGGGCCCAACCCAGCAGGATCGGGCCATACCTCGTCGATGCGATCGGCTGCCGTAGCAAAATAGCTCATAAACTCATACGGGAAGTCGCCACCAAAGGGCGGCCGCAAGATTTCCAGTGCCATGACTTCAAGTAAGAAAGACGGACGCACCGGCTTATCGTTTGCCCGATTCCAGCTCTTGGCCATGCGCACCATACCCTTCCATTCGCCACCAAAGGCATTGTTGGCGGCCGTTGCCTTTTCGGCATGAATCTTCGGATTGGTGTTTGTCCAGCCTGACGTCGTAGCTGTATCGGGGATTTCATAATGGTCCCCCTTAGCGAAGGCAGGCACCACGTCGAAGCTCACCACCCGTTCGTCATCACCGCCGCTGGAAAACTCCACGGTCACTGCGCGGCGCTGGCGTGATACGCACGAAGACCCGTATTTCGCTGCCAAAGTTTGCTCGACTGCGCCTAGCAACACGCCGGGTTGCTTACCGTCCCGGTATTTCGGCTTCTCATCATTATGCAGCACACAGAAAATATCGACATCCTTGAGAGGCTTAGTCTTCGTCCAACGCCTATAGGAGCCGGTAAGAAAGTCTTCGGAGATGTTGAACCCGTCATCCATAACGCCACGAATTTCCTTCTGGCGCCGAGATGCGTCGTCCTGCTCCTTCTGCGTCAATTCGAGATTGCTACGGAATTTTCGGAAGGCTTCATTTGCCGTTAACATCAGCGGCTCCAATAGGCCGATTGCGCCGCAAGGCCATTGCCACCGATGGTAGCACCCAGGGAATAGCGCTTCAGACCGTCGGTCGAACGGAAAGAGCAGTCCGACCAGCCGGCAACATCTGGGCGACCCGCGCCATTTTTCAGCTTGATATCGTAATCGCACGATGAGGGCACCAAACCGAGCTTGGTGATCGCGTAACGGATAGCCGCGGTGTCAACCCAGAGTGAACCATCGCCGACAGTGTCGTAAACTACGTCTATGTCCCACTTCGTCACCAGCACATTCGTTTTCGGATTATAGACCTCCAGCGAGACCCGCTCGAGGTGCCTGCTGGTCAGCCAAGTCGTTATACCGCGCTCGTAGGTAGCCCAATCGGAAGCGAACTTCGAAGGGTCAAGACCGATCTCGCGGATCACGTCCTTAAGTGTGAGGAGCATTTTTGTCGTCACATAGGTGACCGTGTGGGTGTACGAAATCGCAATGGTTGATGTGCTCATGACTTTAAAAACTCCGCCATGTTAATCGAGAAACCAGCCGTGTTCGCGGCATCCGTCTTTGCCGTGTCTTCAATGTCGTCGTCCATGGAACGCGCCAGCACTCTGGTGCAACTATCCGACAGTTTGCGCTGGCTCCAGGCAACATCTTCGGCCAGGCATGGGATAGACATCTTCCAATCGCCTTGGACGGCGCTGGAGGGCAGGGCGTCTTCATTCTTGTCATCGCCCGTGATGGCATCGTCATCAAATAGACAATAGACCCGAACCCGCAGACCTCCGCCCCACACCACGATAGCGGCATCGCGTGTCGCCTCGGAAGCGATGGCGGCGCAAGCGACGCCGGAGGCCTTGACCAGTTCCTTCCTCGCGTCGCTGCTGGCGTCGGGCGCGAGAAGGACGCAGATTGTGTCCCAAGTCTGGGTCGCATCTCGGACGGGTGTGGCGATGACGCGACGGGCAACGACGGTGCTCATTTTTGGAGCCCCGCATTCTTGCGTTCGGCTTGGGCAAGCTGAATCGCTTTTTGCACGGCCTGAGCAGTCAGGGTTTCAGGATTGATGGCCGTTTCGCGGCTAAGGGCTAGGGATGACAAAACCGCTTTGCGAATGCGCCTGCCGTCCAATCCGACGCAGTCCTGGGCGATTTTACGCATCAGCGGATCAGAGGTCAGGCTTGCGATCTTGGGATAGACGGAGCCCAAGCGCCGAAGAGAGTCGAGCAGGATCTCCTCGCAGACATTCGGTTCCGGCAACCCGATGGTGATCACTAGGTCGGCACGAGACAGAAAGGCTTCGTCCAACGCCCCAGTGAAGTTGCTGGTGGCGATGAAAAGGAGTTGCGGGTGTTCGGCGGCCAGATAGTCGAGCTGGGTCAATACCGCGTCGGTCGCCCGGTGCACGTCGACCGGATTGGCATCCATGCTCATCTTTTGCCGGCTTGCCGCCAGGGTTTCGACCTCATCCAGCAAGACGATGCAGGGAATAGTGGCGGCTTGCTCAGCGATCGCCGTGCCCAGGAGATGAGAAACTCCTTGCTGGCTTTTACCGAGCGCCGCGCTGGCCAGCGCGTGTGGATCGACTTCGATGAACCGGAAAGCGCTGTTTAAGGAAGCGGCCGTGCGTGACGCCAGTCCGCGGGCCAGCGAGGTTTTGCCGGTGCCGGGCGGCCCCACGAGAAGGATAATGCCATGGAGCGGCATCGCCGCCGCCTGCAGTTTCGGCCTTGCCGTGAAGTTCAGCACGGCCTGGGCTAGCAGCCGTTCCTTCACGCCGGCGGGGAGCACGATAGAGTCCCAAATGTCGTCGAACTGGCGGTCGGGCAGAGGGCGGACGTCGTGGAAGCCTTTTTGATCCGAACGGCCCGATCGATTGGCGTTGGCTGGGATGAACTTGGTCTGATCGTGGTGGTTCATGGTCGATTTCTCCGGCCAACGCTCTACAATGGAACTCTGACGCTAAGGATTCCGGTGGATGGGCCAATGACCACAACCCGTAGCGTAGGCGACATTCTCGTATAACTTGACATTCCTGTCAAGCTTCACTATTTCGTCAATTAGATAAACCATTTGGAATGGATCTGTGGCCGACAACGATCCCATGATCCCGCAATTTCAGGCCGACGGGCTGTTGCCGCCGGCCGATTATGAGGTGTCATTGGCGCAACTGCGTCGGTCCGTTTTGGTGCTTGGTCCTGACAGCAAGTCGGAACATTGGGACACAGATTGGCGAAGCGGCCTGGTCGATCGTTTAGAGGTAATGGTCTGGCAGTTATGGCAGGTCGGCGTCAGAGATATTTTCGTCAACGGGTCGTTCGTGGAGGACAAAGACCATCCCAACGACATCGACGGATATTTCAACTGCGATCAGAACGCTCTGACGAGCGGGCAACTACAACAAGACCTCAATCTTTTGGAGATCGACAAGATCTGGACATGGAGCCCGCATTCGCGGCGACCTCATCTTGGTTACCCCAAAGCCCAACTGCCCATGTGGCACAAATATCGCGTCGAGTTGTATCCGCATGTCCCGGGTCTGTTGAGCGGCATCTGCGACAAGCACGGACACGAGCTGGAGTTTCCCGCGGCATTTCGCCAGTGCCGGCGGAATGGCGCGACAAAGGGAATTGTGAAAATACGTTACGAAGATAAGTTACGGAGCTAGCCATGATCAGGAACGAAGCCGAATACAAAGAGGCCGTGACTCGTTTGGCGGAAGAAAAGCGCCGCCTGGCTGATCATAAGGATCGTCTGCAGTCGTCTGGCTTGGCTCCAGACGAGATCGAACGCGTGATCGATCCTATCGCGTCCTTTCATTTGCAACTTGCTGAAGAGGTTGGCAGCTATGACCGCCTAAAACGCGGCGAGTTTGATCAACTCAAGAATTTTGAAGGCTTGGGCGGACTCTTGATCGCGCTACGGATCTCCAAAGGCATTTCACAGAGGGATTTGGCGAAGCTGCTAGGCGTGCACGAGACACAAGTGTCTCGCGACGAACGAAATGAATATTTCGGGATAACTGTGGAGCGCGCAAACAAAATCATAGATGCGCTTGGAGCACGTCTGAAGACGAGCGTCGAAGTAGCGCCAACGGATCGAGACGATGAACGAGAGCATCATTACGCTTGAGCACGCGGAGCTCCTCTTTGAGTGAACGTAACGCGCCGGATCTCTACAACGACCTAGTGAGAGTTATCGACCGCGCGGCGGCGGAGAAAAATATCTATGCAGTCCCGGCAGCGGCTGAGGCCGCCGCGATGACGGGTGGACAAACCCATAAAGGCTTGAGTGAGCGCTGGAGCTATTCCTTCACGGACACGCTCGGCCAAACCGTGGAACTTCATTGCCGCTGGTATGATCAGAGCCAAGCTTTCTCGCCGGCGCCGGACATGCACAGGATGTCGGTCGTGCTGAAGACTGGCGGTAATGAACTGTCTCATTCTGGCGAGTACGAAGAGTAACCTGAGACCACGCGCCCGTGCGTTAGCGCCGAACGCGCTTGAGACGCGCCAGAAGCTCCTCCCCCGTGATCTTCTCTTCGAAGGGAATTGCCAGGTGTTGATGTGCTGTACGTTGCGCAATTTCGCGAATCAACCGATCAAACAAATCACCGTCGATGATGGGCTCATCGGCGCCAATGCCGTTCCTCTCAAATACCTCGAGCACTATACGGCCGATTTCCCGCTCTGCGCCTAATTGCTGAGACTGCTGCAAGATAGCAGCCAATTGTGCTTGTGGTCCGGACGGATGAAACGAGGGCGTTGCCAACCATTCTGGCGGCAGGTCAAGCTCCTGCGCGATCGTATCGCTCCACTGCCCTGGATCGAGTGGGTTCGATACGAGAGCGACTTTTTTATTGGGACTTCCCCCAGACTCTGCGAGGACGATCCGCCAACCGCATATATTGTAGAGCGTGAAGTGCCCCACGACACGCCCGCGATCATCACTCCTGACATAGAGCAAGTTGAAGAAAGGACCGTATCGGGACACCAACTCATCCCGAAAAGGTAACGCGCGCGAATCGATGTTGCAAAGCGCACGTGCACCGCCCGTGATCCACTTCCGGGCGGCCGCATAGGCCACCCCTTTTATTTCGGGAGTTCCAGTGATTGTCGACCAGAGTACCAAACACGCTTTCGCCATGGCCCTATTTTCGAGATCACCGCCAAGTGGCGTATGCACATGGATCTGGCCTGCTCTCTCGGAAATCAGTGACACTTCTTGGGTGGCGAGCTGTGCGCGCAAATGGTCCTCAGAGACCCGCATCTGGGCGGCGATGTGGGGTAGGAGTTTCTCTACCTGATCTTCGGACCCAGCCATGATACGGACTTGGAAGTGTCCATCGCCGAGAGGCGTGACCTCGAATGGCTTCTCGGTCAGATGTGGGCGGCCATCGCTGGCGATCCGCACAGTGCGCGCGCCTGCTTGAACTTCGCCCAGCGCTGGAGGCGGCCTCCCTGTGCCCGACTCCATCTGTAATTGGTTACGATAAAACGCGACTTGCTTTGCTAAAGCGTCGTCGATCGTCTGACCAAAGGTCTCGTTATGATTGGAGCAGATCGCCAACCTGGTCGTTTTTCGGCCACCTAAAGCATTTTGGAGAATGTGCTCTGGCTTTGTGTCAGCACCCAATTCTGCGTCACAAAATATGCACAACGGCGGCGGCAGAGGAGGCTCCCTAATGACGACCCTAAGACTTGACAATGTACCGGCCTCGGACTTTCGCCAAATTCGCGCACGGCCACAGCGCCGTCGGCTGCTAGAAGGGCTCAAAATCCGGAGGGCAATCTGAATTTTACATAATGCGACTTATGTCTGCGCTCCGGCTGCCGCGACTTTGGCGGCGCAGTCCGGTCTCCCCTACCTTCCGCTCGCCGTACCGGTCAACAAGGTAATCCGCCCGATCCCTTATAAGCAAAGTGCACTTCACTAACTCCTCCATCACATCGACCACGCGATCATAGTAGCTTTCCAATACTGATATTCCTCTTCCATGCTTATCTTTTGGGAAAGCCAGTGCTGATGACAATCAAGAGCGCACCCGGCTTTAGTAACCAATCATTCGCTGTGCTAAAGGCATCCAGCCAGGCCAATGATAGATCGCCGATGTGATCGCTTGCACAGCCAGTATCCAGGGAAGAGCGATAAAAAACACCGCATGGACGCGACCGCGCGTCACGCGGTCGTACGCCATTGCCGCAAGGATCATAAGATCAGGGCCGAGATAGGATTGGGCCATGAATCCGAAGAAGTCATCACCCCAGTGGACGTTGATCCAGGGACCGATCCAGCGTCCGAACGCGGCCGGCAGCAGCATGATAGTCGCCAGCAATATCAGTCTTTTATGCCTTGCCGCGTCCTTGCGCAGCAGCAATCCCGTAACAGCGAAGCTGGGGAATAGGACCATGTCCGTGAGCGGCACAATCATGAAGGCCAACATTTCGTTTTGCCCAGATTCAAAGCGCAGGCCCCGGCTTACCAAGGCCGTTGCCACGCCGAGCACGACCATGATGGGTACAAGTGGCACCGCCATCAGGCCCAGCTTGCGATGAAGGTCCTGCCGGCGCGAACGGATCAACCAGATTTGCGCCGTGAACAGGACCATCCAGCCGCCGAAAGCCACAACGTGAACATGCACGATCAGGGGCGGATAGGGCGTAAGGCCCTTCAGGTGCCCGCCGAGTTCGGGGCCGAAACCCATGACAATAGCGACCCAAGAAATGGCCGCAAAAGCCAGGAAAGCATTGCGATCCCATCGATGATCTAGCGCGAACGCTTTGGTCGCTGTTCGCATGATGTTCAAAGCCATCGCTTTCGAGATAGCATTTTGCTTCGATCCCAAAACAAGCCCGGCGATCCATGATTATTTCTAAAAAGCAAGCGTTTTTGCGAATCGTTCATCGTGAACTTTCCAGCACAGTGGGATCCGAAGCTTGGAATTCACGTGACTTGAAGTCGCGGC
>JADMIO010987904.1_pt1 | contig 57481 bp, 50 predicted proteins | sample 8958161 | NCBI WGS metagenome assembly JADMIO01 (sample SAMN16585339, study PRJNA669376) | soil metagenome | isolation source: Crop rotation soil | place: USA: Cullars Rotation, Alabama | collected 2011 | reverse complement strand
GCGACAACTTGTCCACGTGGAATTCTAAGCTTAGGATCCCAATGTGCTGGAAAGATGAGATAAGTTCCCATCAGCTCCGGGCGGCTGCGCGCGTAGCGCAAGCCTTCGATAAGAGATTGCAGGCTGGGGCGATCAGCATTCAACGGAGGCGGTGTGGTGCGCATCATCCAGAGCGCAAAAAGTGAAACCACAAAGGTGCTTAGATCAATAGAGTAAGCAACAGCGGGCCCGGCTGCCGCAGCCAATACTCCGCCTAGCGCCGGGCCGATTACGCCTCCGAGCGTGGCGCCTACAGCGCGCAGCGCCGACACAGCGGGCATCAGTTCTGCTGCCACCAGTTTTGGCGTTAGCGCTTCCAGAGATGGCCGCTTCAGGCCGTTGAATCCAGCAAAAGCCGTCGCGCATAAAAAGAGCACCCACACCTGAGGCCGTGAAAGCAATGAATTCAAAATCAGCACCGTGCTGCTCACGGCCATGAGCAACTCTGTAATCAGCACCATGCGGCGGCGGTCCACGTAGTCAGCCAGCGCGCCGCCAACAAACGCCATGGTGATGGTAGGAACAAATTCGGTGACGCCCAACAGTCCTACCATCAGCGATGAGTGGGTGAGCTGGTACATTTGCCATGGCAGAACCACAAAGCTCATCATCGAGCCGAAGAATGAGATTGTCTGGCTGAGAAAAAGCAGGCGGTAGTCGCGCGAGATCCTGAGAGGCGTGGGATCAATGGCGAAGGCGCTAAAAAATCCGGCTTGCGGGCCTGCGGAAGGCTCCGGTACCGGATCAGGTGTGATGTGCGCCGGGCTGTGTGGCTGCTGCGTCTCCATGTTTGAATATAACTTACAAATTGGAGGGTTTAATCCAAAAAGCAACCACCTGGATGTTGAAACTGCCCGTGTGCAGTAAAAGTTATGCCTTGCTGAATCCCACCGGGCTTACGGCACTGGCGATCATCGGGAGGCGGGCAGCGCCAACCAGTCCTGCATCGCCGCCGAGCAGAGCCTTGGTAATCATGGTGCCCCGGATTGACCGGCTTGGTGCCTGGCCAGCCTGGATATTTTCAGCCGGTGCTGTTGCACGATACACAAAAGAATTTCTGCCCACGGTTTCCAGCATCAACGGAGCAAACGCATCCCAGGCGCTGGAAACTCCGCCGCCAATCACATACATGGGGAAGTTGAAGATGTTCACCATGTCGGCAATTACGGTCCCAAGCGCTTTGCCTACTTGCTCAAAGACGTGGCGAGCCGGCGCGTCGCCCTGCATTGCCATGTCGTAAATCACCTTCGATGTGAATTCCGGGTCTTTCTTCAGTGCTGCCGCCATTTGGGGAGCAATTCCCGCTGCGATTGCCTCCTGCGCCATGCGCTTGATTGCCGTGGCGGAGGCATATTGTTCCAGGCAGCCCCGGCTGCCGCAATTGCAAAGATGGCCTTCAGGTTCCACGTTGATGTGGCCCAGCTCACCCGCCATCCCGGTCATGCCATGCCAGATTTGCCCGTTCATCACAATGCCGCCACCCACTCCCGTGCCCAGAGTGAACATGCACATGTCATCCACGCCGGCAGCCGCGCCCAGCCATTTTTCGCCCATCGCGGCAGCATTGGCGTCGTTCTCCAACACAACAGTCGTATTCAAGCGATTCTGAATTTCATCCCGCACCGGATAGTTGTGCCAACCGGGCAAGTTTGGCGACTCACGCAGCATGCCCGTCTTCATCTCAATAATTCCCGGCACGCCGATACCGATTCCCGCGAGCTCTCCAGCGGCGCTCTGCTTGGAAACAACCTCCTGAATTGCAACGCACATTTCATCAATCACCTGGTCGCGTCCGCGCGCCACTTGCGTGCTGGTGGTGATTTTCTCCAGCACCTTGCCGTTGCTGTCTACCGCAGCAATGCGCAGATTGGTGCCGCCCAGATCAACTCCAATGGCCAATTTCGTCATTTTGGATTATGACTCTCCTGGAAGGACAGATGATGCCTGAATCAGCTTAATAGCTTACCGCAGCGATTGCGAGTTTCTGCACGTTGTTGAAGATTCAAAGCGAACGGTCTATCTTTGCCCGCATGCAAATTCAAGGAAAAACCGTGGTAGTGACCGGCGGAGCTAACGGAATCGGGCGGGCGCTCTGCCTCCGCTTTGCCAAAGAAGGCGCGAAATTTATTGCAGTGTCCGACGTGGATGAAGCCAATGGCAGAGCCGTGGCGGATGAAATCGGCCGGGGCGCTGCATTTTTCGCTTGCGACGTATCGCAGGAAGCCCAAATAACAACTTTGGTTGAGTCAGTCAGCAGCGCGGCCGATCAGGTGGATATTTTCTGCTCGAATGCCGGGGTTGCAATGTCCGGCGGGCCGGAAGCGTCAGATCGCGATTGGAAGCGCAGCTGGGAAATCAACACCATGGCGCATGTGTACGCTGCCCGCGCTGTATTGCCCCAGATGCTTGCGCGCAAAGAAGGTTATTTGCTGCAAACTGTCTCCGCTGCAGGATTGCTGACGACGCTGGGCTCCGCGCCTTACGCCGTCACCAAGCATGCTGCGCTTGGCTTTGCCGAATGGCTTGCCATCACTTACGGCGACCAGGGAATTCGAGTCTCCGCGCTCTGTCCGCAAGGCGTGCTTACGAACATGTTGAAAGCAGACCTTCCGGGAACAAAGATGCTGCGGCAAGGAGCCATTGAGGCGGAGCAGGTGGCGGATGACGTGGTAAGAGCCATGGCTGAAGAAAAATTCATGATCCTGCCTCATCCTGAAGCGGGAAAGTTTTTTCAGAATAAAGCCAATGACTATCAGCGATGGATCAGAGGCATGCAAAAGCTGCAGAGGAACATAGAGACGAAGCAATAGTTTTTCTGAAACCCCGAAACAGGTTCTTTTCTGAAATCTCGAGCGAAGCGAGAGATCCCTATGGTCATAAAGACACTCAGAGTCGATACTGCTTCCGAGGCTGAAAAGCCGACGCGCATCAATCCTCGCGGGAATAGGGTTCCCTCGCTACGCTTCGGGATTTCAGGAAAAGCTTACTTCTGGCACTTCGGACAATAGTGCGTTCCCCTGCCGCCCACAATAATTTTCTTAATCGGCGTTTTGCAGGTCAGGCATGGCTTGCCTTCGCGTCCGTAGGCGCGGTGCTGGATCTGGAAAAAGCCTGCTTCGCCATCTGCATCAACGTAATCAGCGATCGAAGATCCTCCGGCGGCGATGGCCGCATGCAGAACCTTTTGCAACGCCGTATGCAGTTTGCGCAGCTCGGATTTTGTGAGCGTGTTGGCCCTGCGTCGCGGCCGGATGTGCGCGCGGAACAATGCTTCATCCGCGTAGATGTTCCCCACCCCGTGCAGCAGCTTTTGATTGAGCAGCGCAGCCTTCACCGGCGCTTTGCTGCCGTGAAACAGCCGGGCAAATTCGTCGGCGCTGATACTCAACGGCTCGGCGCCTGGACCGCTGAACCCTGCCTGCCGGACTTCAAGCCGCCCAAAGCGGCGCGGATCGACAAACCGCAGTTCACGTCCTGAAGCAAGTTTAGCCACCAGGTGAGTGTGCTTGGCGATTTCGGTTTCCGGAGTGGCCACCAGCATTTTGCCTGTCATGCCAAGATGGACGATCCATTGACCGCCTCCCGCCGGCTTCCCCGAGCTGAGATCGAAGACAATGTGTTTGCCCACGCGTCGGACTCGCTCTACTTGCGCGCCTTCCAGAGTGGCGGAAATTTCCGCCGCTGCGGACTTCAGCGGCTCAGGCTTGCTGCCCACCCAGACTGAGTCAATGCGGTCTCCGGCGACTCGTTTGTTCAGACCGTTAGCGATGGTTTCAACCTCTGGTAGCTCTGGCATGGTCTTCTATTGATGAGAGATCCTTCGCCTGCGGCTCAGGATTTCGCCCGTGGGTTCACGCCCACAAAACGGCTCAACCTCTGGTAGCTCTGGCGTTTAGATAAATCATCTCATGAGTGGTACAGCTAATTCAGCGGCTGCCTGCAGGCCGGCGAGATTGAGCGACTGATCGACGCCCCTGCTGCAGCAGGTACAATTGGGAGTCCCACGGTAACCATTTGAAACTCTTCGACAAAAAGACGGCTCAGGCGTTATTGACCATTCTGGTCTTTGTTGTGGCACTAGCGTTCCTGTATGTCGCGTGGCGCGCCATCATCACGTTTCTCTTTGCAATTTTCTTCGCTTACATCCTTGAAGCTCCTGTTTCAAAGCTGCAAATCTGGCTGAAAGGATCACGGCCTGCCGCCATTACCGTGGTCTATTTGCTATTTATCGGCGTCCTCATAGGCACGTTTTATCTGGTTGGCCCACCAGTGATGGAGGAAGTGCAAAAGCTAACGCAGCAAACTCCGGAAATGGGTAAGAAGATCAGCCCGGGCAATCTTTTGCGCCAGTTCGGAACCAAGCATGGCTGGAATCCCCAGACAGTGGATTTAATGGCTGAATACTTGAATGAACATCAAAGCGAACTGATCGCGACCACTCAGACCTTTCTATTGCGCGCAGCCAAGTCAATTCAAAATATGTGGTGGCTGCTGCTGGTGCCGATTCTTGCCATCTTCTTCCTCAAAGACGGAAATCATTTGAGCCAGAGCATTATTAACTCCGTGGAAGATCCGCGCAATCGCCGGATGGTTGCAGAAACGGTCCAGGAAATGGATTTTATGCTGGGACACTTCATCCGTGCCCAGTTGACTCTTGCCGGATTGGCCATGGTAGTAGTGACTTTTTTTCTCTGGATTATGCGCGTGCCATATGCCTTTGCTTTGGGGCCCGCAGCGGGCGCACTGGAGTTCATTCCCGTAGTAGGCCCCGCACTGGGTGGCTTGGCTGTGCTGCTGGTTGCGCTGCTTTCTGGCTATGGCCATATGTTCTGGTTATTGGTTTTCCTTCTTGTATGGCGATGCATTCAGGACTATGTGACCTCGCCCCGTATTATGGGAACCACACTCGAACTGCACCCTCTCACCGTTCTGTTCGGCGTGTTTGCAGGAGGAGAAGTGGCAGGCGTGATTGGCGTATTCCTTTCCATTCCGGTGCTGGCCACGCTGAGAATCCTCTGGCATACGTGGCTGCTCTACCGCAGGAGCGGACAGAAAAGCATTGCCTGACAGTGCAATAAATCTATAAATCGAACGTCTGCGAACTGCTAAGTTGCCGGTTGCATCTCAATTAACTTATGCCGGAACAGGACTCCACCCGCAGAAGCGCCGAACAGATACTGGAAGGCGTTATAGAAAACGGCCGGGATGAACTCTCGCGTTCGACACTTGGCCTGATGTTTTCAGGATTTGGCGGCGGGATAAGCATGGGCCTCACCGGATTGGCCGTCGCGCTGGCCATCAGTTACCTTGGCAAGGGACCAGTGCAGGAATTTGTCTCCTTCTTCTTTTATCCCATCGGCTTCATTGTTGTGATCATTGGCAGGGCGCAGCTTTTTACCGAAAACACGTTATTTCCCGTGGTGCTGGTGCTGGATGAACGCAAACATGTTCTCAATACGCTCCGGCTATGGATAGCTGTTTTCATTTCCAACGTTGCTGGTGCAGTCTTCTTTGGCTGGCTGGTCATGAAAACCGGAGCACTCTCCGCGAACTTTTCTGACGCTCTGGCGGGCTTGGGCATGGAGGCCGCCAACGGACATTTCACGCTCATCTTTGCCAAAGGAATTATCGGCGGCTGGCTGATTGCTCTTGTGGCATGGATGGTCAGCGCCAGCCATTGGACGATTGGGCAAATCGCGGTCACGTGGATGCTTACTTTTATCGTAGGCGCGGGACACTTTTCTCATTGCATTGCCAGCAGCGCAGAAATTGTGGCCGCCATCATGTCCGGGCATCTGCACTTCAGCAACTACTTTGAATGGCTGCTTCCGGCGACCTTGGGCAACATCGTGGGCGGCGTTTCTATTGTCAGCTTGTTGAATTTTGGGCAGGTCAGGGGCGGCAAGCCATTGCCGAAACTCTGATTCATATCCTGTTCGATAGCACCGCGATCTCTTCATATCCGCGATGCTGGCTGTATAATCGAGCGTTCGGTTACTCTCTTTTTTGAGGCTTGGAGCAATGGCAATATCAGGAATCGCGGCAATACCCGCGCTAAAGGAAGTTTATTCGCAGCTTAAGACGCGCATGGACAAGGCGGTGGAAGACTTCCGCGCGAATCTGGCCGCTGCACGCACTGGCCGCGCCACAGTAAACATGCTGGACCCTGTCCGCGTGCCTTATTACGGATCAGAAATGCCGTTGAACCAGATCGCAACTGTGCATTCGCCTGAAGCGCAGCTGCTTACTGTGCAGCCGTATGATCCCGGCATCATTGCCGATATCGAAAAGGCCATTCGCTCTGCCGGTCTGGGGCTGAATCCCCAGAATGACGGCAAGCTGATCCGCATCCCGGTGCCGCCGCTTACTGAAGAGCGCCGCAAAGACATGGTGAAGCACCTGCACAAAATCTTGGAAGACCACCGCACCGCAATTCGCAACGTCCGCCGCGACGGCAATGAGGCCATCAAGAAGGCCATGAAGGACAAAAAGATTTCAGAAGATGAAGAGAAAAAAGCGCTCGATGAAGTCCAAAAGCTGACCGACGCCGAGATCAAGAAGATGGAGGAAATGGGCGCAGCCAAGGAAAAAGAATTGATGACCGTCTAAATTAGAGTTTTGGATCAGGCCCGGTGTTCCGGGCCTTTTTATTATGACTTTCCGACCTGTGCCGCTAGTGCGGAAGCTTTTTCCAATCGTCCAAGATCTCAGGTCTGCCGTCGCGCACAACAGTGGTATAGATTTGGTCAAAACCCTTGTGCCGCGCGGGACTGTACTTCAACGTGAGTTTTGGCCCAAGTCCCACATCTTTGCCCTGGATGGATTCCAGCGCGGTAATCAGCTTCTCTCGAGTCAGGTCTTTGCCCGCGCGTTTGAGGCCTTCCACCAGGACCATGGCGTCCACAAAACCTTCCAGGCTTACAAAGCTGGGCTGCTCATTGGGATAATAAGTTTTCAACGCTTCGCGGTAGAGCGCGACGGTAGGAAAATCGGTGCGCGTATAAGGAGGCACCACTTGTGTAATTACCGTGCCTTCCGCATCCCTGCCGGCCTCAGAAATGAATTTCTCTGTTCCAACAAAAGAAACAGTAAGAAAAATCGGATGCCATCCCGTAGCATGTGCTTTCTTGATAATCTCTGCCACGGGCGCATAAGGACCCACGATCAATACGGCTCCCGGGTTCATGGGCCGCACGGCATTCAGGCCTTTTTCAACATCCAGGGTGTTGCGCGGAAACGTTCCCATTCCCACAGGAGCAGCATTGTGTTTCTTCAGCGCCAGTTGCAATCCGCTGAGCACCGCCTGTCCGAAAGCGTCGTCTTGATAGATGACGCCAATCTTATGGACCCCGAGCACATTCCAGAGATTGTCTACCTGTTCGCGTGTCTCGTCGTAATACGACGCACGTACATTCATTACGTAATGCTTCAAAGGGGTATAGAGCATTTCCGCACCGGTGAAGAGTCCCACGACGGGCACCTTATTGGCTTCAGCCATCGGAACGTACTTGGCCGCCGTCGGTGTACCGACAAAGAATCCTGCGCTGAAGACGCCTTCTTTCTGCAAACGCCGGAAGCAGTTTTCTGCGTTGGCCGGCTCGTAGCCGTCGTCGAAAGCCAGCAGCTGAATCTTGCGGCCAAAAACGCCGCCCTCAGCATTCACGTTTTTGAGATAGCTTGTGGCCCCCACAATCGTCTGCCTGCCCAGGAACTGAGCGGGGCCATCCAACGCTGAGCAGGAACCAATCAGGATTTGAGTGTCAGTAACGCCGGGAGCTTTTTGCGCCTCTGCGCCGGCAACTGCCAAAGCGAATAACGCTAATGGGACTATCAGCTTGCGTGAAAACATCTCCATACAGGCCTTTTCTGCGTGGCATACCTGGTTTTTGCTGAGCAGCCGCGCACCGGAAAATGCGAACACATGCTGTTGGCACTTCTACCATTGACTGACCGGGAGGCAATCAAGCAATAGAGTACTTCTTGTTCTCGCAGTGTGAAGCAGTTTGTAGTTGCGCGGAAGTGACTGCGTTGATTCATGCTAAGCAAGTTTGGCACTTAACTCTGAGCGCAGCTTGCCTGCGTGCCGGCTATTCGCGCAGAGTGTTCGGCTGTTTCCGCGCTGCTTTTGATTTTTTGGCGACGATAGGATTATCGTCAAATAATCAGACACAAACGGCTCGTACTGGCGAACTTCTTTACATGGGATGGCTGTTGGTGCCAGAATGTCCGCCACCAACCTTTCTGAGCGTGGCATAAATGCCCACCAATGAATCCACTCGCGAGCAGTCCCAGCCCAGACAGTCTCTGCTGGTGCGCCTGGTCATCGCATTGCCTAACTGGGGTTTGCGTGCCCTGCTGTGGGTTCTGACTCGAATCATCTATCGCATCAAGGTGCTGGGCAAAGAGAATGTCCCGCGAACTGGCGGAGCTCTGCTGGTTTCCAACCACATGTCATTTGTGGACGTGGTGCTGATCAGCGCAGCGGCCAACCGTCCTGTACGTTTCTTGATATTTAACGATGTATATAACCACCCATTCATAAAACCGTTTGCGCTGCTCATGCGTGCAATTCCCGTTCCGACTGAAGTGCGACCACGAGATATGGTTCGCTCATTCCATATTGCAAGCGACGCCATTCGCGCGGGAGAACTGGTATGCGTGTTTGCTGAAGGTCACATCACCCGCACCGGCTCCATGTTGCCGTTCCGTAAAGGCATGGAAAGAATCGTTCGCGGGCTGGATGCGCCTATTATCCCTGTGAATCTGCATGGGATGTGGGGGAGCATCTTCAGTTATGAGCGTGAGCGCCTTTTGTGGAAATCGCCAAAGCGCGTACCATACCGTGTGACCGTGAGCTTTGGCTCATGGCTGCCTTCAACCGCCAGCGTCGTGGACGTCCGGCAATCTGTCCAGGCGCTGCAAGCAGCCGCTTTTGAAGCCGACCGCATTGGGAGCCATACTCTGGACCGCGCGCTGGTGCGCTCGGCCCGGCGTTATCCCTTCCGCTTCTGCATGGGCGATGCTCGCTTCCCTGAAGTGAGTTTTGCCAGCATGCTGCTTAAGCTCATCTTCGTTACACGAAGGCTGCGCTCACAGTGGAAAGACCAGGAGATGGTGGGCGTGCTGATGCCTCCTTCAGTGGGCGGTGCGCTGGTGAACTTTGCCGCCGTGCTGCTGGGCAAGGTTCCGGTCAACTTGAATTACACCGCCAGCACTGAAACTCTGGAATCGTGTGCGCGACAATGCGGTCTGCAAACCGTGGTCACCTCAAAACTCTTTCTGGAAAAGCTTGCGGCGGTAAACAACATTGAGGTTCCCGGGCGCTCAATTTATCTGGAAGACGTGCTGGCCAAGCCTAAATCGACGGAGAAAGTACTGGCGTTGCTGATTGCAATTTTTCTACCGTACACGCTCTTGAAGAGGGCCCTGGGCGGACGAAAGCGAACCACTAATGATCTTGCCACCGTGATTTTTTCCAGCGGCAGCACCGGCGATCCTAAAGGCGTGATGCTCACGCACCATAATGTGCTCGCGAATATCCGGCAGATGACACAGGTATTTGCTTTCTCCAGCGACGACAAAATCATGGGCGTGCTGCCGTTTTTCCATGCGTTCGGTTTCACCGTGACGCTGTGGCTCACGGCAACTTACGGCGTGGGCGTGGTGTTTCATCCCAGCCCGCTGGATGCGCAGATTATCGGCGAGTTGACGCGAAAATATCGCGTGACTTTCATGATTACCACTCCGACGTTCCTGCAAGCCTACACACGCCGCGTTCCAAGAGAGGACTTCGCCAGCCTGCGTTGCGTGCTGGTGGGCGCGGAAAAACTTCCGGAGCGCGTGGCCCGTGCCTTTGAAGATCAATTTGGAGTCCGCCCACTGGAAGGTTACGGTTGCACGGAATGCTCGCCGGTGGTGGCGGTAAACATTTTCGACTATCGTGCTCCGGGAATCGTTCAGCTTGGCGCACGCCAGGGCACGATTGGGCATCCGCTACCGGGCATCAGCGTTCGCATTGTCGATCCGGACACAGGACAGCCGCTGCCGCCGGACACGCCCGGCATGCTCTTGGTGCGCGGGCCAAACGTGATGCAGGGATATCTGGGACGTTCCAAGGAAACAAGTGAAGTCTTGCGCGATGGATGGTACACCACGGGCGATATTGCCGCCGTGGCCGATGATGGATTCCTGACCATCACGGACCGCCTGAGCCGCTTCAGCAAGATTGGCGGCGAGATGGTCCCGCACGTCAAGGTAGAAGAAAAATTGCACGAGCTGTCGGAAACGTCAGAGCAAGTCTTTGTGGTATCAGCCGCTCCGGACGAAAAGAAAGGCGAGCGGCTAGTTGTGCTGCACACTCTGGATAATGAACAGCTCGCTCCCGTGCTGGCAAAACTTGCCTCCGCCGACCTTCCACCCCTTTGGAAGCCGCGCAAAGACCAGTTCTTTCACGTGGACGCCCTGCCTATCCTGGGAACCGGCAAACTGGACCTGCGTGCCTTGAAAACGCAGGCTGCTGCGATGTCGCGTTCAATCGCGGTTTAAGATAGTACCTGTCTTACACCCTTATGAGAGCCCAACTTTTTATCGTCGACGATGACGCCAATACACTCGCCTCGCTTTCACGCGCATTCCGGCTGGCGGGGCATGAGGCTACGGTCTGTGACAATCCAATCAAAGCGCTGGAGATGATCAAAACGGAGGAGTATGACGTGATCTTTTCTGACGTGGTAATGCCTCCGATGAATGGCCTGGAGTTGCTGGAGAAGATCAAAGCTGCAGGCGTGATGACGCCGGTAGTAATGATGTCCGGTCAGGCGCATATTGAGATGGCGGTGAAGGCCACGCGGCTGGGCGCACTCGACTTTTTGGAAAAACCTATTTCCACGGACAAGCTTTTGCTCACGGTGCAGAACGCGCTGCAACTGGAACGGCTGAAGCAGGAAAACCAGCAACTGCGGCAGCAACTGGGCAGCGGCGGAATCGTGTTTACCGGCGAAAAGATGCGCAAGCTGATGGCGCAGGTTGAACGAGTGGCCGCCAGCGAGACGCGCGTGTGCATCCTGGGCGAGACTGGGACCGGCAAAGAACTGATTGCGCGGACTATCCATGACAAAAGCCCGCGCCATGCCGGACCTTACGTCACGCTGAATTGCGCGGCGGTGCCGGCGGAGTTGATTGAGTCAGAACTTTTTGGCCACGAGAAAGGATCGTTCACCGGAGCAGCATCGCGGCACATCGGTAAATTTGAGCAGGCAACGGACGGCACACTCTTTCTTGACGAGATCGGTGACATGCCGCTGGCCATGCAAGCCAAACTGCTGCGGGTGCTGGAGCAAGGCGAGGTGGAGCGCATTGGCGGAGACAAGCCGACCAAGGTGAACGTGCGCGTAGTAGTGGCCACTCATCGGCAACTGGAAGAGCAGGTCAAGCAGGGAAATTTTCGTCAGGACCTCTTTCATCGTATTTTTGTTTTTCCCATTGTGCTGCCGCCGTTGCGTGAGCGTCCGGAAGATATTCCGGCGCTGGCCGCGCACTTTGCCGCGCAGATCGTAAAACAAAATAACTGGAAAGAAATAACGTTCAGCCCGGAAGCATTGCAGGCATTGCAGGCGCATTCATGGCCGGGAAATATCCGCGAGCTGCGAAATGTGGTGGAGCGCCTGCTGCTGTTTGCTGAAGGCGATACCGTGACGCCTGCAACGGTGCAGGCGGCTCTGCCATCACAGGCTGCTGGCAGTGGAGGCGTCGCGTTTTCCGGGACCGGCACGCTGGCCGAACGCGTGGAGCAGGTGGAGCGGCAAATGATCCTTGAAGAAATCAAGCGGCACAACCAGAACATCACGAACACGGCAAAGGCGCTGGGCCTGGAGCGCAGCCATCTTTATAAAAAGTGCCAGCAGTTGGGAATTGATTTGAAAGAGATGCGGAAGGAATAGAATTACCACAAGAACCTTAACCACAAAGGACACGAAGAAAAGCCAAGGCTATCTGTGGTTTATCCAGGATGCGATCCGCGGAAATTGTTCCCGCGACATCTTGGTTGGTCTCGGCAAAGCTCGAGGCGTCCAGATTTGGCTGATTACCGATTGCAGCCGATTGCTATTTGCTAAGAGTGGTGGGCCCGGAGGGACTTGAACCCCCAACCAACAGATTATGAGTCTGCTGCTCTAACCATTGAGCTACAGGCCCCCGCGTTCAAGTTTCGCACACGCTTGCCAAGGTTGCCAATTCCGGTCTGGGAATCGGCCAGCCACAGCTTCAGCTTGTTCAGATTGGAGACCGTTTTCCCACTTGTCAATTTAACGCCGGAAGGAAATAAAAAGGCCCGACCAGCGGGCCTATGCAAGTTCGTTGATTTGCTTAAGGACTACTGGCCGAGGCACGGCGGTGGGACGTCACTGCAGTCTCCACTGATGACTCTGCAGGTTACGGGATCATAGTTACAAGCTCCGGTGCCAAGCCCGCTACCAAAGAATGCGCCAACCTTGAATCCGCCGGCGATGTGCTGAATTTCCTCATCACTCAGAAGGCGGGCGCCAGCCCGGCCGAGGACGCGATTTGTTTCCTGCAAATTCGACATAGAACGCTCCTTTTCTGACTTACTCGCGGATTATAAGCATTCAGCCGGACGAGGAAGACAGAATAGGATGAAAAAGCGGGTTAACGAATTCCATTATGGAACGGGGCAGTTGTACCGTGTTGAGGCGTGTTGTGCGTTGAGTAAAGCTCTCAGGACCTCTTTTGATTTGCAGGGGGGACGTAAATCTACAAAGCGACAAAGAACGGCGGGCCGCGCATCCCATCCGCTCAATCAATCAAAGACTTTCAGAACACGCTGGAGCAAAAACCCTTGAACGACTTACCTCCCGACTCCGTGAAAGCAAAGCCGAGAATATTGTCAAAGCTGTTCACTGCAGTTAGCCGGGTATCCGCAAAACCGGGCCTGTCAATCGTAGAGTAACGGCCTTTATCAAAGGAAAAGCCGTGCTGAAACTGGGCGGAATCGATATATGTTCCGACGACGTCCCCATTGTTGCTGATCTTTGCCGGAAACGTGACCATCGCCTCTGGAAACTCTAAATTCGTAAAGGCCCCATTTTTCCACATAAAGCCGTGGATCCCACCGTCTGAGGTGAAGTAATTACCAACGATCACCCCTTGATTGTTGATGCCACTGGGAAAAGTTCCACGTGTAGCCCCAGGGAACGAAATGATGGTGAGTTTGCCGTTGCGCAGCAGGAAACCAAGACCAGTACCATTGCGATCGAACTGGCCGACGATGTCGCCCAGATCGTTCACGCCGTTGGCGACGGCACGCACATTGGGAAAACCGGGGATAGTTACCTGGCGAAAAACGCCATTGTGTACCATGAAGGCCCGCTCTAAATCCGGATGTCCGCTCACGAAGTCAAACGACCCGACGATTACTCCGTTTTTGTTGATGTCGCTCGGAAAAGTATCAGCCGAGCCGGGAAACCTGAAGTGTGTGAAAATGCCGTTACTCAACAGGAATCCGGTGGTATGAGGATTGAGTTCGAATTTGTTGGACAGACCGCCCACGATAGCTCCCTTATCATTAAGAGCAGCAGGCGTGGTGATGGTGTTGGCAGGCGCCGGTATGATCAGATTCTGAAATCCACATTTTCCGGTGGAGCTTCCATCCTGAGCTGTGAGGGAAATGTTCAGGCTTAGGATGCTGAGGACTAACAAGGCTAGAAATGTTTTTCTGCAAAGTGGCATAGCACACCTTTCCTCTTGGATTGTGGGGGAACGCACAATGAGATGAGTAGCTGCTGGAAAAAGAGGGCTGCTGGACAGACTTTATTGGGCTGAGAACGGCCCAAACAATAATTGATATTGTTCCGTCTCAGGTGAGCCGGGGAATTCTGCAGCACCTAACAGCCGCCGCATCCACTAACTAGCCGAATTCCTGACGCCAAAAACAATGACGGCACAATGCACTAGACTGCAATGTTTGTGCCGTCGTCCAGTAGGCGTGCGCGCCTACAGCTTAAGCAATTTTGCGTGAGCTCTTAACAGTGCTGCCAGCGCCGTGACCGGAAAGCGAACTCGATGCATTGAGATTCGCTCCATCATCAACGCCGACACCGAGCCGGTCTACTAACTCGCCTCCAAGCCAGCCTCCCACCAGAGCTATCACGACGGCCACAAAGGAAAGAGCTAAAGCCGTTCCGCTTGGATTTGCAGGATCGGGCCTGCGCAGCAGGAAGCTGCCGATGAAGAGAACCACTACAAGAACATTCAAGCCGCCATGCCAAAGGCCAACAGACTTGGCACGTGTATTAGCTGGGATCGCAAGCCAATCAATAAGGCCGAAAACTGCGGCAAGCAGCCCTCCGATAATGCCCGCCCCAATCATGTACCAGGCCATTAAGGACCATTGTGAATTGGATGTACTTAAAGTAATGATGTCGAAGATGACTGAGGTAGCAAGAAGCCCCAGCGGAAAAACGATTAGCATCGGGTGAACGGGATGCCCCGCAACCTTAACCTTACTTTCCATCTATTACCCCCAAAAGAGTCGCACCTGCTAACGCGACATGATCTGCTCTGTTTAGAGGTCAGTTGAGAAACTTAGGATGCCCTTGCTGAGTGACAGCTTGTGGCAGAGTATTGTCAACCTCCTGAAACCTATGGCAATCGAAGACCTGCAGTTTCACCGCAAAGGACGCCGGAGACGCAGATAATTCAAAGAATTCGGCCGTGACCTCGTTCGAATCGAGATTCATTTCGATGAAGACTGGCGCAGCAGTTCTGCGGTTCGTGGCGCGGCGGAAGGATCGTTGGCCAACATGCGGCGCAGTCGCTCAAGATCTTCATGGCTATCGATATCGAACCAGGGATTGATGAGCACGGTCTTCATGCCGAACTGTTCCAGCTTGTGCGTGGTGGCGGCCAGCGTGGTGGAGTGGCTCCACTGGATTCCTTCGAGCATACCGACGGGACAATCCTTGAGGCCGATGAGGTAGAAGCCTCCGTCAGCGGAAGGGCCAAGGACGGCGTCGGCCTTTTGCAGAGCGTCACGCGCACTCTGAAGATAAGTGGCCGGAAGGCCCGGACTGTCCGCGCCAATAGCCAGCACAATGGGCTTACGCTTGAGCGCCAGCCGCAGCACTTTTTCCAGACGCTCACCCATGTCACCTTCAGACTGCAACCAGACTTCTTCCGGCTTGAAGTAACTGCGCTCAAAAGCTTCGGTCGCGGCAATAATGCATTCCGCCCAGGAGAGCGTGCGGACCATCGCAACCGTGTCTTCAAGGAACGCCTCCGCCAGTTCTGCGGCGCGTTCGGCGCCAAGCTCCGGAACAAGCTGCGTCGTCACCGCTGCAGCGATTGGCGGCTCAGCGAAAATGCAGACAATGGCTTCCGGCATACGCGAACCTGTTTCCTTGTCGAAAAGAATTATGGCGTTAAAGCCGGCTTTTAAGCAAAGAATTAGCTTCGAGCCTCAGCGCGGCAGAGCTGCGCTATTCAATCCAAAGATCGCCCCATTCCGCTTTGCGGGCGCGTTTGTAGGCTTCTTTGCTGGAACGCGTGATGGTGCGGGCTTCAAGCTGTCCTTTTTCGGTGCAGAGCGCAAGTTTGACATGGCCGCTATGCTTACCGGGATGGCGCACAACGCGCGCTCCTGCGGATGGCGCGGTGCTTTTGGCGGCGACGAGATAAGAAAATTTCTCGTCTTCATAACCCAGCGCGCCGCCTTTCAATAGGCGGTGTTGCGATGTGCGCTCCACGCGCTGAGAAAAATGGCACCAGTCTCCGGCCGCAGCCATGGGACAGGCAAAATGATGCGGACAAGGAGCAAGGATGGCAGACCCATTGGCAAGCAACGCAGAGCGCGCCGCGTTGATGGCCCCAAAGCCACGGCGTGTCCCCGGCTCAATGAGCACAAGAAATTTTCCGACGCATTTCCAAGCTTTGTTGAGCACGGCTTCCGCTGCGGCTTGCGGCAGTTCGCCCAGGGTGTAAGAAATCACTACTAAGTCATGCTTTTCACAAATGAATCCGGAACGCAAATCCTGCCTGAGCCATTGTGCCTGCTGGATAGTAGACAACTCGCTTCGCTCCGCAAGACGTTTGCCTAAGGCAGTCCAGCCGGCGTCGGATTCAACAAGGGTGGCGTGCTGAAGATGAGGAAACTGTTCAGCGGCGGCGAACAACGCTGTACCCGGCCCAGCGCCGAGATCGAGCAGGCTGGAAATTGCCGTCTGAGGCGCGCGCAATTTAATTTCCGCAAAAACGCGGGAAATAGCAGCATAGGTGGCGGGCAATCGCACCGCAAGGTAAGCCGCGCGATGCGCTCCCGTGGCAATGGCAGGCGTGGAGAAATCAGCTTTTTTGTAATGCTCAGAAAGTTGCGCGACGGCCTGTGCAAGCTTGCGCGGGTCTGCTTTGATCTCCCGCTGAATGGAATCCTGCAATTCGGCGGAAAGGCGCATCGCTGGAGTGGGCCTCAGTCCTTGTATTTTACTGAGCAGCCGTAAGGACGCGTTGCCGCCTCACTCACAGGCTTGCCGCCCATCGCCTGCTCAAGCGCCGTAGATACATAGTTCTTGGAGTTCGCAATATCGCCCTGATCAGAGGTTGGATGGTCGTCAATCGCGCCGTTATAGATCAGCATTCCACTCGGGTCAATGATGAACATGTGCGGCGTGGTCTTTGCGGCATAAAGATGGCCCAAAGATCCACCGGGATCCATGAGCACAGCAGTGGGAGCAGCTTTCATGGTCTGTAAATAGTCATTCTCCTGCGACGGTGTGACAAAACCCTGCGTCCCGGGAGCAGATGAAATCACCGTGAGCCACACCACGCCTTTAGCAGTCCATTCTTTTTGCAGACGCTGCATGTTACCGCTTTCATAATGCTTTCTGGTGTAAGGGCAGCCCTGATTATGCCATTCCAGCACCACGAATTTGCCTTTGTAATCAGAGAGACGCTGCTGCTTGCCATTGCTGTCTACCGCGGTAAAGCCGGGTGCGGGCTCGCCCACCTTGACGGCGAATGCCGACGCGATCAGCGCCAGCACGGCAAACGCTGGCAATGTAAAACGATATCGATGATTCATTGCGCCTCCTGAATAAGGGTCATTTGCAACTATTGTATCGGCTGGCGCGCGGGCGCTTCAATCTGATAGGCCGGACCGCCGGGGGTGGCGAGCACACCTCGAAGGATGGGGATAGGCTTAAGCAGCAGATCGGATTTCTTCATTGTGATCTTCGCGCCATTAGGTGTGGGCTGAACTCGCTGTGGCGCAGGATTATCGATCTGTCCGGGATCCAGCGGAAAGAACTCTGCTTTCGTGATTGGCTTGCCCGCACGCACGGTCAACACCAAGTTGTCTTTTGCCGATGCGAAACTTACCTTCCAGCTCGGCGGCAGCGGTTGCGGAAGAAGCTTTTCCGTGCGCTCAAAAAGTTGCGCATGCTGCTGGTTTGTTGTAACCCTTGATGACACCGACAACGCCAGATGGAGTTGGGCGTGCTCAGGAATGCATACTTCTCGGCAGATGAGCCACTTGGCTTCCGCTCCAATTTCAATTGGCGCATCATTACTGATTGCAGATGGCGTGTGAACGGTAAGCGGCAGCAAGACCTCGTCACTATAGCCGTAATCGACCAACTCCTTACTCGGTTGCAACCGCTCAGGACGCGGCCAGCGGATTTCACCGGCACTGAATCCCAGAGGTAAATGCCATTCGAAAGAAGGCGGCTGGCCTGAGTCGCCGGGATTGATCCAGTAAATGTGCCAACCTTTTTCCAGGAGGAAGTGAACGCCCAGTTGCAAGTCTTTTCCGGGACTGACGGCAACTTGCCGGGCCAGCAACTCCATCTTGGCATGTTGAACGGCGCCCTGCTGTGCAACTGCTGCCTGGGTCATTAGCAGCACAAGAAGAAGTATCGTGGCGTATAGGCGTGTGATCGCGACCACAGCAGTATTTTACGCGGTGGTACGTCTAATGCTGGCTTTCATTTCGATCGCACAGAATCTTCGCCTGCGGGATCTGGAATAGTGGATGGAGGGTCGCTCGTTGGAAACGAGTCGGCCAGTGTCTTGTCCATCATCTTTTCGCGCAATTCCTGCTCATTTTTAACAGGACGATCTTCGGGATCGCGCAACTCGTCACCATTATCAGCATCATTGTCCTGCATGTTATTCATCACAAATTGGATGCCAAGGCGGTATTTCATTGATGTATCCCTTTGAAATGGCTATCTAGAATACAACTACACGGTTGCCGAACAGGAGGAACAAAAGAGCGCCGGCTTTACCGGCGCTCTTGTGAGTGAAGGTGAAGTTGAGTTTACGGAAGGGCATAACGCAAGCTCACAAATACCTGCGTCAAATGGGCGTTCTTAGGTGCACCAAGCGGAACAAACCACGGAGCACGAGAAATGTAGGACAGCTGGTTTACCAGGAACACTGATCCGTACTGTGGGTTCTTCCAGAAAGTCTGTGTCCAATCAAAGGTAGCTTCCTGGACGACGCGATTATTGTTGTTGGCTGAATTCGGCCCGCCAAAACCAATGAAGGCCGGGGCACCCGCCTTGGTTATGTCAAGAACGGCGTTGCGCTGCGCGTACATTGCGCCACCATAGAAGCCGAGCAGTGTTTTCTTGCCAGCCTGAGCTTCAAAGCCGGCAATAGCATCGCCGGAATGAACCGGGGAGACGTCAACATCGCAACCGGCAACTGAACTGCATGCCGCTCCCGAAGCTGACACAGGCACCACTACGAGCTGCGGCGCCATGCCGATGAGGTAACGGCCCACGCCGGGACCCCACATACCGCTGGCCAGGAAGCGGAAGCCCTTGAACAACTCGACATTGGTGGCTCCAAAGATTCCACCTTCAACTTTGCTATGCTTCACAAACGTTGCGGCCGGTACGGTGGGAATAACTGCCACTTTCGCGCTCGTCGTCAAACCCCCGAGCTCAAAGTGGAAGCGCTTGCTGGGATCAAAGGCAAATTTCGTAAGGAAGTCCGGCATCAGGTTCGGTGCGCCCGGTGTGGCTGCGGAGTCGATCTGGGGTGCCAGTTGAGCATTGAACGCCGCAGGGAAAGTTATTTCGCCCTGGCCGCCAAATTGTTCCGGGTTTTGGAGAGCAAACGCCCACACGAATCGATCACTGAAGTGGTAGGCGGCGCGGAATTCCGCGGCGCGAGTGTAATTTAAGCCCACATGGGTTTGCGCATCTTCGCCAATGGTGAGCGCCAGATCGGCAGGAGAAGGCGATACGCCAACACGGTTCGGAGTCTGCAATCCCCACGTCTGGCCTCCCAGAAACTCCCAGCCGCCGCGTTTCAGGTCGACCCAATAGAGTCGCACACGCATGGTGTGTGGGTTCGATGTTACGAAAACGTTGGCAGCATCGTTACCGTTGAAATCGGCTTCAATGTAGCCCGTAACATTGTTTTCGCCATACTTGCCATTCACTTTTAAATTGATTCGCGAATATTGGCCGGTGGAGCGGTATTCCGTAAGATGGCCGGCCACGGTATTGCTGAACGGGATGGCCCAGAAATTCGTTGCAGTAACGTTGCCGGTGTTGGTGGTGCGGAAAATGTTTTCAAAGTCCACGAATCCACCGGGAGTAAAGTCCGTGCTGCCAATGCGGAATGAAAGCGGAGACTCTTTCGGCTTTTCTGTTTCCTGCACGACAGTAGCTTTTACCGGAACCGCTGTTGTATGCAGCGATGCATCAGCCACATGGGGTGTGCCAGACGTCCTGTCCTGCAGTTGCTGTTGCAGAGTCTGGATTTGTTGTTGTTGGTCAGAAATTTGTTTTTGCTGCTGGCTGATAGCTTCGCGCAATGCCTTCAGCTCATCTGCAACTGACCCGGTCCCGGCAGAGCCGCTATTGGTTGCGGTTGCCTGGCCCAAAGCCAGCCCAGAGGCCAACACCACGAAACACATCTTCTCTAACAATCTCATTGAGCTTTTTCTCCTCTGTTTTTCGTCGTTTATCGGCCCATCAAGGTGATTAATCCGTGCTCTTATCGATTCTGCATTTCAAAACCCGATCAAGGGTGGTTGCCGCTTAGCGAGCTATTTCACACCATTCCTGCAGAGTTGTACACAAATATGTGCCGCTCAGGACGTGGATTCACCATCTTTTAATCTTTCCAATTTCTGTAGGAATTTGAAAGGATGTGTGGAATTTAATAGAAGTGTTTGCGCGCAGTAAAAAGCGGCCTGGATGCAGAGGAACGATCCAGACCGCTTAACCTATCTCAACATTACCGCTGTTTCGAACCATAAAAATCCGAATCAGCAGTATCTACGATTTGCCGACTGTTCACAGTGGCTTAATTGCAATCACCGTAACCAGCGTCAACAGATCACGTTAAGGCAGAACATACCGGAGACTCAGGTAACCCATGCCAAGGTGCGCATTCTTGGGCGCGCCCGCCGGCACAAACCACGGAGCCCTGGTCAGATAAGAAGCCTGCGTGACCAACAGCACCGCGCCGTATTGCGGGTTCTTCCAGAAGGTCTGCGTCCAATCGATCGTGCCTTCCTGGATCGCGCGGTTAGCGGCATTGGGTGAATTGATTCCGCCAAAACCGCCGAACCTGCCCGGGACCGGGTTGGTGAGGTCCAGGAATGCGTTGCGCTGGAAGTAGAAGCCGCCGTAGTAGAAGCCAAATTGGCTCTTGCCTGCGCCGGTTTCCACACCTGCTATTGCGCTGCCGGAGTGCACCATGGAAACATCGGCATCAAAAGTGGCCGGGCCGGTCTGAACCGGGAACACGATCGCATTCGGGCCGGAGCCGATCATGTAACGGCCAATCCCGCTGCCGTACATGCCATGCGCAACTACGCGGAAGCTTTTGGCCAACGCTACGTTGACTCCGCCCAGTACGGCACCGCCGATCTTTGAGTGGCCGCTGAAGTCGGTCCCGCCCACTGGTAGCACTGTGATTTTGGCTGTTGTCAACATTCCGCCTGCTTCAAAGTGGATGCCGCGCTCCTTGCCTGTGTCCCAGGCAAATTTAGTGATGATGTCTGGGAACAAGTTCGGTGCGCCGGGGGTTGCACCGGCATCAAGCTGTCCGTTTAATTGGGCATTGAACACGAACGGGAAAACTACTTCGCCCGTGCCGACATATTGCTGCGGGTTCTGGACTTCCACGCCCCATTGGAAATTGTCATTGGCGTGCCACACAGCGCGGAACAATCCAGCGCGCGTATATGGAATGCCGACGTGGACGTTGGCGTCTTCGCCGATGGTCAGCATCAGGTCAGCTGGGTTCGGAGAAAGCCCCTTTCGGTTTGGCGTTTCCAGCCCCCAGGATTGGCCGGCCAAGAATTCCCAGCTGCCGCGCTTCAAATCCACCCAGTAAAGGCGGACTCGGTTGGTATGCGGGTTGGAAGTTACAAAAACGTTCGCCGCATCGTTGCCGTTAAAGTCGCCTTCCAGATAGCCGGTCACGTTGTTTGCGCCGTACTTGCCGGTAACCTTCAAGTTATAGCGCGAATATTGGCCGGTGGCGCGGTACTCCGTCAGGTGCCCAGCCACAGTGTTGCTGAACGGGATGGCGCCGAAGGTGGTAGCAGTGGTGTTTCCGGTATTAGTGGAGCGGAAAATGTTTTCAAAGTCCACGAAGCCGCCGGGTGTGAATTCCGTGCCGCCGATGCGGAATGAAAGCGGCGACTCCTTAGGCTTTTCGGTTTCCTGAACAACGGTTGTTGACGGTGCAGGCGATGCTGTATGCAAGGTCGCATCTGCTACATGCGGCGTGCCGGATGTCTTCTCTTGCAGCCGTTGTTCCAATGTTTGAATTTGCTGTTGCTGCTGCGCGATTTGCTTCTGCTGCTCGCCAATCGCCTCACGTAAAGCCTTGAGTTCATCTGCTACCGAGCCCGAGGTGGCAGCGCCGCTATTGGCTGACTGTCCTAACGCCAACCCAGAGGCCAGCACCACAAAACACATTTTTTGTAAAACTCTCATTGAGCATTTCTCCTCTGCTTTTGTTTGTCGGCCCACTAAAAGTGGACGCCGACCTTACACTTGCGCTTCTCTTTAACGATCCCAACTTCCTATTCCTGTGGAACTTGGTTGCATTTTCACATTGTTTTCAAGCACTTGTACAGGCATACGTACCTCATCGTGCACCTGTATGGTTACTAAAGTCACGGTGTGGATTTTGGTTGAAGAAATGACTGCGCTAAAGGGTGTTTTCCTGCTGAACACATACCCGTTTAAGGAAAAATGGCCCGAATCCAAGAGATGATTCCGGGCCATGAAATTCTGAAATAGATCGATTTTTTCAACGAGAAGCGCGCTGAGACTGCTGGGTATTGCCTACGTCAGTAAATGAAAATGCATTCGCCACATTAGGATAGGGTTCTCCTCCCAGCTCGACATAAGGAAAGATCAAGTAGTTGACGCGATCACCGTGCTGCGCGGGGTTGAGTTGCAGGTCACGGCCTACGCTGAACTGCACGCGATTTACGTCATGCGCGCCAAAGAAGTACTCCTTTTTCTGCTGGTGCTTCCAGGCTTCTGAGATATCCACAGGAAACCAGCCGCGCTGGCGGGTATAAAACTCAGCCCAGCAATGGTAACCGGGAATCTGCCCGGAAGTCTGGTCCTCCGGCAAGGACAGTCCCATTTCAAACCGTGCAGGTATTTTCTGCGAACGCGCCATGGAGATAAAGACTGAATGGAAGTCCGTGCAGTTTCCGTGTTTGGCATCACAGGCCCAAAGCGTATCGCCACGGCCCCAACCAGTTCCGGTCTTGTCATATCTCATGGTCGAGAAGGTGTAATCGTAAAAGGCGCGGCCTTTGTCCAGGTCAGACATGCCCGGCTTGACTTGGGAGGCGGCGAGTTCGGCAGGTTTGCCGGTGATTGGTACCAGTTTGTCCGCCTGTAAAAAGCGTCGCAGGTCTTTTTCTGATGCCGGCTTTTTCAGCGAAACCGCGGCCAGATGCTCCAACCGCACCACATCATATTTCACGGTGAAGTGGTACTCGGGCTGCGTGGCCTTGTCCGTGTGGGCATAGAACATCTTGTTGCCATACTCAGGCTCGGTGGTTTCCTTCAGCGAGAGATCACCGCTTTTGGAAAGAACTCTTACCTTCTGGAATTCGTCGGACTGTGCCACCGGAAACCAAACGTCGAGAGGCTTGCCGGGATCGGTGATGCGAACTGTGAAAGAGTAGTTCAACTCAAAGTGGCGAGACTTGGTTTGGGCAAACGCGCAAAGAGCGCATAGCATCAATAGCGAGACGGCAGGAATTCTGCGCAGCATAAAGATTCTTCCTTTCGGCTTTATTCAGAGATGAGGGTAGAGAACGTCCGACCGGAGGTTTAGCGGACGCGCCGTCAAGTAAAGCCGTGGAAGAAGCGGGGCATTTCGGAGAATTGTACTCCGCGAAAAGGCCGATGGCAAAGGAGACCTTACGGTTGAAGACGCGTCGGAAGATAGCAGGCTCACACCGAAGAACAATCCGGTAAAGCAAAAGACCGCAGGAGCCCGCGCTTCTAGCATCAGCCGCGATTCGAGATCGCGACATAAGCCTATTGCGCAAGGTCCTGCGGTTCCTAATTACTTCTGCTACCTCAATGGACCGTTATGGTGACAGATGCCGTGTGTATCACGGCAAATGTTCCCGCAGCCAGGTCCTCCATGATGATCTGGTGCGTGCCCGCCGCCAGAGTGTACGTCTGGTCAATCGTTGAGCCATTGTTGATGCCCAGCCTCACCCCAGTCGTGTTGTCCCACACCTGCATTTGCGCGATCTGTGTGGCGGACTCTGTGGCGAAGCCGGTCACGTGCACAGGACCGGTAATGCTTGCGTTGTTCGCGGGCGCGGTAATGTGCACTCCGTTGGCGAACACGGTTATGGTTACGCTGGATGTATGAATTACCGCAAACGTCCCGGCTGCCAGATCTTCAACAATGATCTGGTGCGTACCTGGTGTTAGCGTATAAGTCTGGTCAATCGTCGAGCCATTGTTAATTCCCAAACGTACGCCCGTTGTGTTGTCCCAAACCTGCATCTGCGCGATCTGAGTGCCCGTTTCAGTGGCTGAAGCCGTCACCCTGACAGACGTGCTCTGGTTGGAGTTGTTGGCCGGCGCGGAAATGGTGACACTTCCGGTCGGTGCGTTCACAGTCAGCAGCACAGCTGTGCTGTGATTAATGCTGCCGCTAATCCCGGTAATCGTAATCGTGTAAGTAGCAGCCGGAGTTGAAGACAGTGTTGAAATTGTTAGCGTTGACGTCGTGCTTCCGCTAATCGAGGCCGGGCTGAAAGATGCCGAAGCGCCCGTGGGCAACCCGCTGGTTCCCAGGGACACGCTACCGGTGAAACCGTTCAGCGCTGAAGTTGAAATCGTATAAGTTGTATTTCCTCCAGCGGTCACTGTTTGGGTACTGGGCGTGGCCGAGATGGAAAAGTCCGGCGCAGTCACGGTCAGGTTAACTTGCGCGCTGTGGGTGATGCCCCCGCTTGTGGCAAAAATTGTGATCGGATAGTTACCAGCTGTTGCGGCAGAAGTAACGCTGAGAGTGAGGGTCGATGAAGCGCCGGTGGCGACCGAACTGGGAACAAAGCTTGCTGAAACTCCAGTCGGTAAAGTTCCGGTACTCAGAGCAATGTTACCGTTGAATCCATTTAAGGCACTGGTAGTTACATTGTAATTGGTGGTACCCGGAGCAAGAACTGTTTGCGAAGCGGGCGTTGCCGACAAAGAGAAGTCCTGGACAATCAGAGTTACAGTGGTGGTGTGTACCAAGCTGGAGGTAGTGCCCTTCACTGTAAGTGTGTAGGTTCCGGCGGGTGTTGAGGTAGAGGTTGTAACCGTCAGCGTCGAGCTGCCCGAACCACTGATTGAAGCAGGCCCAAAGCTTGCTGATGCGCCTGCCGGCAAACCGCTGCTTACGCTCAGATTCACAATGTCCGTGAAGCCTCGCAATGCGGTGGTACCAACCGTATAGGAAGTGCTACTACCCATGGGTATGGACTGCGAAGTGGGTGTGGCGCCAATAAGGAAATCCGGCGCCTGGTTGACAGGAGCAAACATGAATGTTCCATACACAGTGTCTTGATAGACATCAAACTCCGTAGGACCTGTGTAGTTGGCAGAAGCGGCGGGCCCTGTGATTGAAAGGGAGGCCGTCTGGCCAGCTTTGTTTGTGGTTGTAGAACTCCATTTGTTCGTCCACGTGAAGGTATGAGCGAATTTTATGTCCGCTGTGAAATCAACAAGAAAGCCGCCGGACGCCTGGATGTCGGTTGAAAAGCCCAGGGTACGGGTGTCCGATCCTCCCTGTCCATCCGTTGTTGTCTTTTCGTATGCGGCCGAAAAGGTCTGCGTAACAGGCGGAAGTCCGGGCGGAGGTGGTGAGTAGGTAAGATTCTGGTTAGCAGTACGGCAGAAACGGGCGTCGGCGGTGCAGTTGTTTCCCGCTGGGACGTTTACTACATAGGCAGGGTCCGCCAGCGGGTCTGCCTTAAGGATCTGGGCAAGGTCCGCGTCGTTAAGCGCAGGACTTGAGCCGTCATCCAGCAACGGGGCCCATGTGCGGTTCAAAACATCTCGAATATCCTGGGGAATTGGGGAGTGCCCATTCAAGTATTGAACCTGAATCGGGAAAACATCCATTTCTCCCACTGGGTCGCGTGTGTCAAAAAGAAAACCCGTAAAATCAAGCTTCTGGGGCGCGGGTACCGCAAAACCCATAACTGGGTTAAGCCAAACCCATATAACATCAGCGTCGTGATTAAGACCCACAGCGTCGCTTAATGGACCTTTCACTGTCGTTCCGTGTGTGGTAGTTGTATTGATCGTGACTGAAGAATTGCTGTCTTCTTCTTCAGTAAAGGACGACGAAACGGTATTAGTGATTTTTCCATCCGGCCCGATACCAAAGAGGTTGTTTGTGGTGAAAAGACCGCCGCCGACGGTAACGCTGAAATTGTCAGAATTTTGAAATGAGCTGCTGATCGAGGTGGCCGTTCCTAGCATCGTGCTATTCGTATAGTTGACGTTGCTTTGCGATCCGGGAGGAGCATAAGTGACCGCAACTACTACGTACTTCGGCGAAACAAATCCAACAGGTACAGCATCCTGGCCGCCAGTCAAAGTGCTTCCTGAGGCGGTGGCTGTGAAGTCCGGAACATCACCCGGCAATGGACCGTTAATACGATAAGAAACGGAAAGTGGATAATTGGTATTGGCGCCGGTAGCCTTGGCGGTCAATATGATCGGCACATCGGATACGCCTGCCAGTCCGGGATCTACGCTGGCCGTCACAAACGTATTGCATCCGCCGTTGATCGCCACAGCCATACGATTGGCAACGTCCCACGGCAGATCACCGTTCTGCCACAGTACTTCGCAGGTACCGCCGTTATTTACAGTTATGTCGACAAAACCTACCTGCGAGTTCGTGTCCTGCGCGCCGCTGATGGTCACGCTACCTGAACCTGCCGTCTGCCCCTGAGCCGTGCGGGAGGCAAAAAGGGAAAAAGCCAGCAATATTGCCACGCTTAACGCGTGGGCCGGTTTCAAACGCATGACTACAGCCCATGCGCGTCTAGTGAAAATGTAAAGAGCAGGTGAAAAAGGGAAGGGTATAGCACGTTGTACTTTCAATCGGGCCCCAGACTGCTGGAACTATCCCAGCTATTTTTTTGATGTAGGAGCCGGATACTAAAGAGGGTCAGGATTAAGGTCAATAATGGTAATTACCTAGTTATATCACGTTACGATGTAAAGATGTGTTTAGCTCCACCGGCAATCACCTTGACGATAGCTATAGTTGGAAATTAGTTTTCCTAGCTAGCATTGTAGGATTGATGCTTGTGTAAATCTCGGACTAGTTCCATATTGGAGCCAACTTAAAAGCACCTACTCAGCCTTGGTCGTAAACTCCCCAGTCTCAATCTTTCCTACTCTCTTTATCTGCACAAAGATGCGATAGTCGCCCGGCTTGGGGAAGCCATAAGGGAACGAAATTTCTGCAGAAGGGGAGAGATGGTCCATGTTTGCCATGCCTGCTTTTGCGCTGCGGCCTTCAGCCAGGTTCACGGCCGCCATGGAGACCGAACCCGCGGGATGAACATGCGCGAAAACATTGCCGTCTGTGCTCAGGAAAACTGCATGCGCGGCCATTCCCATGTAAGGCTCAAGATCGGTGGCTGGCTTGCCGTCTTTATCTTCCACGCGAAAGCGGAACCAGTAAGGCTGACCAGCTTTGTAGGGTCGGTCTTTGGAAGAATGATCGTCGCTCTCCCACACCATGCGGTAGCCGCCGGAAAGCTGCGCAACTTTATCAACCGGCGCCAAATCAAGCGAACCCGCATCATCGCCGCTGAGCGCTTCACCTGTCACAGCGGGCAGGTTCACGGTCGCAACCTGCGTTTCAGGAAAGCCGGTATGGTGGACAATGTCCGCATAAAGCTTGTACTGCCCTTCCGGCATAATGGGCAGGTTCACGGCGAAGTCGCCGGGCTGCGTCTGGTCAGGATGCAGATGCCAAAATGATTTCATGTCCGGCATGCGCACAATAAAAAGATGCATCAGATGGCCGTGGTCCGGGATGAGGTCATCCAGGCGGATGCGGTCCGGCTGCTCCGTGCGGAAGCGCGTCGGCTCGGCTTCATTGGGATTATCAAGATGCAGGCGCAGCACGCTGCCCGCCGTTAAAGATGGCGTCATGTTGGGAATGCGGTAATTGAGCCGATCATTGGCTCTGGCTTCACTCCCCCACCACTTGTTGCCAAGAATGAACGCACCCAGCACGATAGCTATGGCGATTGCCAGACCGGTGCGTCCACGGCGAGTCTGCACCGGAGCAGGGCGTTCACCGGCGTTCAATTCTGCATCACGCGTAGCCGCAAAGATGATGCCGATGAGCCCGGCCGCCAATGCCAATCCCAAAAATGCCAGCAGGATTCCCAGTCCGGCGTGCATGGGCTGGGACCTGGTGGAAACGGCAGGAAGAGGAACGTCGAGTTGTGCAGGGCCCTTCCATCCATCTGCCTGGATTTGCACCTTCCATGATCCGCGTACCATGATCCACAGACTGCCGGTAAAGACTTGCGGATCATCTTTCGAGCGCTTCGCGGGATCAGGCAGAGGCGCCATCTTTGCGCCCACGCCAATCATTCGCAGCGGAAGGATTTTGATCTCCTGAACATCGCTGCCAAACGTGCGAACCTGCACCTGCGCTACGCCCGGCACCACCGCAGGCGGCCGCATCGTGACCAGTAGATGGTAGGGCCCCGCGTAGCCGTCAAAATAAACGTCGGGGCTGTTCACGTGGGCAGTGCCCGCAAGGGGCAGAAAAAGAAATATGAATGCGAAGAGATTCCTCATCATTTTTTCTAAAATCCCGAACCCGGGTTTGCGGGCGAGGGATCACTATTCCTCCTAAACGGTACGCTCGAAAAATTTGCTTTCCCCATTCCCTTCGCGGCCATAGAGATCCCTCGCTTCGCTCGGGATTTCAGAAAAACTATCGCCTTACCTTCTTAAGCCAGTTGCCCCAATAAATCCCAATCCACATGCTGACCACCGAGAACAGAAATCCCAGGCCCATGTTGCGCCAGAACTCCGCTGGAGTCCGCTCCCAGGGCACAAAGACGTGATTGACCGTGGGCGAGGTAGGCAGCGCGAAGTAAGGAAAATCAGTGGTGGAAAAAAATCTGTTCCTTGCCATGGATGACATTAGGAACGTGGCAAAGGGCCATTCGACTGCTATCAGGATCGCCAGGAAAGCCACGCCGCCGAAAACGGCATACTGCCACTTGGGAGCATCTTTGAACAGCGGCAACAGCAAATCGAGAAAGAATGCAGGGACGATCAGCAAAATCGGAAACGGCAACGGCACCATGTGCGTGATGTTCTGATACACCGGCCCAAGTTTTGGCTGCGCAGCAAAGAGCGGGAGCACCCACATGAGAATCAAGACAAAAGCCGAGTAGATAGCAGTCATGATGGTGCGTGCCCAGCGATGTCCCGTGACGCGCGCCAGCCCCTCAACCAGAAGCATGGTGCCAATTCCCATGACCATGTAAGAAATGCCGCTGTGCAGCAGGACGCGGTTTGTATATTCCAGCTTGAGCGTCATGGTTTGAATCACAATGAAGCCGCCCATCAGCATCACAATGCGCTGAAGTTTAATGCGCTGCTCGCCGTCAGCGCGGTTGAGGTAAGAAGCGCCGAGAATCGCGCCGCCCCACATGATCCCGGCAATGCCCAGCGCCAAAAGCATGTGCGGCGGGCTGATGATTTTTACATCGAGCCCGTAAGCTTCATGCCACCAGTTATCGAATGGCGCAGACGTAAGCATCGCGCCGCCGCCCCAAGCCGAAATAAAAGCTCCCAGCGGTGCGCGAAAGCCCAAAACATTTACGGAGTTGCGCTTTTCTTCGGTGTCGCCGCCAAAGGTCGTTCGCATGATGACCCAGGCAGAGCCGAAAGCGCCGAGCACGGCGCCGAACTGGATCAGCAGATGAGCAGGGGTCCAAAAGCTGTCACGCCCAATGGTTTCATGCCAGGAGATGTCCCAATAAAGGCCCGTGGAAATACACATGGATGCAATCACATTGGCCCAGACCAGCCACGGGACGGCCTCCACACGGGACAAGGTGGTTGGCGTGCTTATACTCGACGCAGCAGTAATGGTGCTCATGTACGCGACCCTTCAGCGAAATTGTGCGCTTGAAAGAAGTGGACTACAGGATACACTGAATGGCCATTCAGTCTGAAGGGGGATAAGTAGAAGACTGAAAATAGCCGGGTTACGCAAGGGCTATGAGGCGCTGCTGACGCAATATCTCAAGCCCGGCCAAACAGAGCTTGTCTGGGGAAATACCTGCTAGTTCGATGCCGCGCAGAATGAATTCCCCCCTCATCTCCTGTACGGTCAACCCTTCTGCACAAAGATCGAGCAGTTCGGCTGAAAGCGGAGTGAGTTGACGAACTTCCGACTCGCCCTCCTGCGTCCTGCGAATGGCAAGCTTTACCTGTTGCTGAGGGACATCATGGAGTGAACTTCCCTGCCGCAACCGCCGGATGATCTCCTGATAATCCGCCGGCAACATAACTAGGTTAACTCCCGGCAGCAACTGCGGGCGGCTCTCCATTGCCAGCAGTTCGATATTGTCATGCCCGCTGTTGTCATCAACGATCAACTCGTCAGACGCCGATTCCTGCGCGCGCAGTGCTTCCTCGCATTCCAGCAGTGCGGTCATCGCCAGCGGCGCTTTGCTCGCCGATGGAATGTACTGCAGGCGCAGAAAGCTGAAGAAATCGGCGGGAAATCTCTCCTGGGCGTAGTAAATGGTGCGCTCACCGCCAACGAACTGAATTCCATTGTGCGCCCGCCACTCCTGCCATTGCTGAAACACGTCCACTATATCGCCGCTATCCTGATGCAACCCGAGCAGCAGCCGCCGAAATGCCCTTTGCCCGTTCAGCAGGAAATCGCGCAACTCTTTGACGAACTCGCGATCGAGATGCGGCAGAGGTATGGAATAAAAGCTGGAAAAAATTTCCGGATGATCAGCGATCAACGCGTGATCTGCGGTCTCCTGCCGCCATCCGCGATAGGACATATCGGCCGCATCATCATTCAGCACCAGCGAGTCCTTATGCTGTTTTGTAATCGGCGTGTCCGCCAGCGGTGCCAGAATGCTGAGCTGCGGATCGGCATGGTCATAGCGCAGGGAATCCACAAAGAATGCTGCGGTATCGCGCAGGTCGCTCATGGTTTCGTCGGGAAAGCCGACCATCAATGAGACTGCAGTATTGATCTTGTATTTGTCGCAGGAGCGGACGCGCGCCGTGGAATCCTTCAACTCCAGCCCCTTGTCGATGACTTTCTGCATTCGCACCGAGCCGCTCTCAATGCCAAAAAAGATGCCGCGGCAACCTGCTTTGGCCATGAGCGCAATCAGTTCCTCGTCAATACAGTCAGTACGCGCGCTGGAACCCCAGTAGAACTCCTCTCCGCTCTCGATCAGGGCCTGGCAAAACTCCACCACCCGTTTGCGGTCCACGGTAAACATGTCATGCACCAGCTCAAATGAGTTGATGCCGTAGGTTTGTTTGATGCGGCGCATGTCGGCGAGCATCTGTGCCGGACTCTTCAGCCGGTAGCGCCGGCGGAAAAAATCATTGGTCGAACAGAAGGTGCAGGAAAACGGACAGCCGCGGCCTAACTCCAGCGGAAAATGGCGGCAGAAGCGCACGTCGGGAAAAAGATGAAATGCAGGAAATGGCAGCGCGTCCAGGTCCATGACCAGCGGCGCATCCGGATTGCGCAAAATCTGTTGGTTCTGCCGGAATGTCAGGCCAGGAACGGCAGTAAGTGGACGCTGCTGCGCAAGAGCATCCACAAGCTCAGGAAGCGTGTGTTCCGCTTCCCCGCGCAAAATCAGGTCAATCGAGGGGAAGGCGCGCATAGTCGCTACATCGACGACCGATGCCTGGGGACCGCCCAGCACGATCACCGACTCAGGATGCACCCGCTTGACCGCATCCGCAATGCGAAGCGTAAGCGGATAACTACTGCAAACAGTGCTAAAGCCGAAGACATCAGAATCGCGGGCGGCAAAGTAATTCTCGGCATAGCTGCAGAAATCAGATTTGCCGTGGTCCGGCTCGCGCACCCAGTTGTAATAAACGCGATTCAGGTCGACGACTTCCGGCTGCAGACCTTCGGCCTCCAACACGGCAGCCAGGCTCAGGACGCCTACAGGCGCGAGTTCTCCCATCATGCGGGCGGCTTCCATCTCGCCAAGAGCGGCGTGCAACTGGTTGGCTGTGGGTGCACTGATGAGGCAAATCTTCATGATTGATCACTCAAGAAATGCAGCTATGAGAGTGGGGCATTTCTGATCAAACTGACCACTCTCGCGCATGAGCGTCTGGCGGTGCCCACCCAAGACTTTTGTCCTGGGCGGGCACCGCGAATAGGACGAACGTTGATACACGACCGGCTACGTATCTGCCGGACTTGATGCATCAATTACTCGCCGGGAGGCACATCGGCAGGGGCAGCGCATCCCATGTTGGTAACTAATGTATTCTCATATGCCTGCCTGAGCGCCACAACCTGAGGCTGGGTCAATCCCAGCTCAGGAACTGTGCGCACAGCCTCCTGCAACTGATTGGCGACGTGTCTTGCAAGAACTCTGGCCCATTCTCTTTCCGAAATGACAGCGTTTTGGGGCATGGCCGTGGCGCCACCAAGCAAAGATGCCCCTCCTAGTGCAAGCGCGCCACGCATGATAGTTCGACGATCAAGACCTTTCCCTTCATCATTGGGTTTTGACATTTACGTCACTCCTGAGCAAAATTTTGGCCCGCGAACCTGATCCCTCAAATCGGCTTTCAAGCCGATGAGGTGCTGAGTTGTTCTTGCCACACTTTCATGGTTGTAACTGGTTGGACTGCGGAATGATGCGGATTCATCGCAGGCCAGCTATTCCTGGTCCTCGATCCACTGCTACAACGAATTAAGGGGTAGTGACTTCGCAGCCCATGTTGGTGAGCAACGTATTCTCAAATGCCCGTTGCAGCACATCAATCTGGTCGCGGCTCAATTGAATGTCACTCACCTGGGTTACTGCCTGCGGTAGTTGGTTGGCTACGAATCTTGCCAGAGCTCGGGCCCACTCTTGCTCTACGGGGATAACATCTTGAAGCATAGTGGTTCCTCCAGATTCATCAAAAAGTCTGAAACACAGGACGGGAGTATATACCCAATCCGTCGCGTCCCCTTCAATTTTTTCAGCGTTTTTTCAGCGTTTTTATTGCCGATTTTAGGGGCGACCGTGGGAACCTGCCCGCCTGGGACCAAGCGCCAATCGGAGACTTTCTAGGGTAATGGTAAGTTTGCAATCAAGTTCATCGCTGACGCGATGAAAAGTCTGCCTTAAGGCGATTCACGGCGAATCGCTAGGCGCTGATACTGCCAGCGGGTCATTCTTTTCAAACCGACCCACTACCCATCTTTTCCGCCATCTCCAGCATTCTGGTTACGCTGTTCCAGTTGCGGCCGGTCCAAGAAGTTTCAAGGGTGCGCTCAATGGTTGCCCACGGGAATTTGGACCGCCCCTGGCCGTTTGGAAAATAGATATAGGCTTCGCGGCCAATGAGATACATCTCTTCCGGCCCGATCTTGATGGCCAGTGCCCTTTCCCTGGCGTTCTTGCCGGGATCGGCTGCAAGAAAGTTGACCAGCAGCTTGCCGGGTTCAATGCTGCTGCGTTTAGCGAATGGATTCCGCGCGACTACATCCTGCAATTCGGCCACGGTGCGCAGTACCACGCCGGGTCGGAAGCCGACGGTCTTTTCGATGGCGTCCTGTAGGCGTTTGGCAAGTTTCGCCAGGTCCTTTTCACCGCTGCTGAAAATGACGTTGCCGCTCTGGACGTAGGTCTGCGGGTCCTTCAACTTCAGTGACAAGCAGAGCGCCTTGAGCGCATCCATCTTGATCATGTTGCGACCGCCGACGTTCACACCGCGGAGCATGCAGATGATTATTGGCATAGGCGGAGAGAGTATAGACCAAGATCGCCGGAATCGCCGACATCGCGTAATCGCCGGAATCGGAAAGGCAAAATCTCACCGCGGAGACGCGGAGGCGCGGAGAAAAAATCAGAAAACCCACGGGTAAAAACAAAAGCTCATTAGGGCAGCAGCCATCGATTACGCAGGCCCAAACAATGCACTTCCCCATGACTGACTTGTGCGGCAGAATGGCTTTCATCATTGAAGTCCAAGGACAGTGAATGAAGATGATGAAGAAGCTGTCGCTGTGCATATGCATTTCCGCCGCCACCCTCGCCATTGGTCAGGCGAAGAAAACGCCGCCGCCCACCAGCGGCATGACTTCTGCAGCAGCGAAAATCTGTGACGATCCTTACCAAGTCCGTGAGGACGCTGATGGTTGGCCGGAAGGGCCTGTCACTATCCTTTTCCATCACGAAAAAAGCAAAGCGCCGTGGGCGAAGAATCCAGCAATCCGCGTGCCGGGACTGGAGGCCGCCACACCGGCCAGCGCGCGCACGCTGGTGTGCGTGGAAGAGTCACGGATAGAAATGGGGCATTACGATTCCGGGGAGCCGGGGTATGTTCCCTCATGGGGCACGATTTTCGTCCGCCTCTCTGACCGCAAGGTCTATTTTATGGGCCACTCTTTGAATGGAGAGATGCCGCCTGAGTGGAAATACAACAAAGGTGCAGGCATAGGAAAACCTCCAACAGAAATTCTGGTGCGCTGGCTGCGCCTGCTGTTCCAGCAGAAAGTTGCGCGCTTTAAGACGCGGCTCAAGTGGAAAGAATTCGCTGAAGTCTCCGCACTGGCATTTTCCGGTGACGGCAGCCGCCTGGTGGTGGCGCAGGCATCGCGCCGTCCTTTGGACGGCCCGACGCCTCCTTCGCCGATTACGGTCTTTGATCTGACGACGGGACAACCTGTGGCCACCATGCACGCGGATTACTCCACTGACGCGATTGCGCTTTCAAAATCGGGGAACATAGTTGCTACAGAGCGGTATGGCGGCGTTGAGATCTGGGACGTGGCCGCCGCTAAGATGACCCGCAAGCTGGATACAAGCAAAGTGCGCTCGATGGTTTTTGGGCCGGACGACGCGCTAGGTGTTGCGGGAGATGAAAAGGCTGCCGTGTGGGACGTGGGCGGAAACCGCGTTTTGCGATCAGGCGCCGGCTCGGTGGTGGAACTCTCTCCGGAAGGTGCATGGCTTGTGATGGCAAAAGCAGCCAAGGGCTTCACCGCGCGCGAGTTGGAATCAGGGCGCGAGCTGGGAAGCTTTTCCGATGTTTGCGGTGATCCGTACAAATGCTTGCCCTCGCGGGACGGCAAGATGATGGCTCGATGGTCGGCGCTGGGCGAGGCCATCTATTCAAGCGGCAACCCCAGTGGAAACTATCCCTCTCTGCCCAACCTGGGTGCAGAAATGGTGTATGCAGTCGCGCCAACGCGCGATGGCTTTGTCATGGCCAACACCGATGGAATTGTCGGCATTGTATCCGCCGGTACGCCGGAGACGCGCGCCTTCGCTACCGACATAACGGGAATCAAGGCGATAGCTGTTTCGCAGGACGGAAAGTTGGTTGCGCTGGGAGACAGCAGCGGCATGGTGGAAATTTGGGAGCTGCGGTAACCGGTGCAGTTCTGTATTTCGATCACTTCGAAAGCGTGGATTGCAATACTGCGACGTAGCTTGACATCAGCAGGGGTAAGACGATATCTTACTCAAGATGAAAACCACTATTTCTTCCAAAGGCCAGATTGTCTTGCCGGCTGAAATCCGCCAAATGGACCGGATCGAGCCTGGGCAGGAGTTCGATGTTGAGCGCATTGATCGTGGCGACTATCGCCTTCGGCGGGCTGTTCCGCGGAATGAGGGCGCAGTCGCCTGGCTGCTCAACTGTCCGTACAAGGATTTTTTTGTTCCTATTGATTCTGAGTCAACCGATACTCTATGAAGTATCTGGTTGACGCTAACGTTTTGAGTGAGCCGACGAAACCGTCGCCGGACCTGCGGATTGTGGACTGGCTTCAAGCACACGAACCTGACATTGCGGTCGACCCGGTGATTCTGGGGGAATTGCGCTTTGGCATTCTGATCTTGCCCCGAGGAAAGAAGCGGATGGCCCTGGAACGCTGGTTCGATGCCGGCGTTGGGCGCCTCCACTGCCTTCCCTGGGACGCCGGTACGGGCTTGAAATGGGCAGAACTGCTGGCGCGCCTCCGCAAAGCTGGAACAGCCATGCCGATCAAAGACAGCTTCATCGCAGCCACGGCGATTGCCTACGGTCTGGCGGTCGTTACGCGAAATCGCTCAGATTTCGCGAAGGCAGGTGTGCGCATTATTGATCCTTTCGCTAGCTGAACCGGAAAACCACAAGATACTAAAAGACCATTCTGTTCACGAGATTTGCATCCGCGTGGTTCCAAAGGTTTCTACGATGGCGACAGCACGATTGCGTAATGCTCGTTGATTTTCAACTTATGTTCTCCGGAATACTCGATTTGCTGGACCGGAAGAGGGCACGCTGATCGTCTCACTTTTCCGGCAAACGGTTTGCCACGAAGTCAGAGATTCTTTCGGCGGCCGGCGGATCCATGTTGGCCAGAACAGCTACGACGTATCCCGCCGCCGGACAGATCTTAAGATCCCCATTCATGCCCGGTGCGCCACCTGCGTGGCCGAAGCAGCGGACGCCGCCGTCGACTTGATCGAAAAAGCCGTAGGCGTATCTGGGGCCGCCTGGATTATCTTTGGCTGTAGTGAGTAATTCGGTGTTTTGAGCGTTCAGCAGCTTGTGTTGCTCCAACGCATTGGCAAAGCGGAGCAGGTCCTCGACTGTGGAATAACCTCCACCGGCTGAAGTTCCCCGGTAAGGCAGAGTATCGGTATTGGGACGCCAGGAGTCCCCGCCGTCTTTTGTATAGCCTTTCGAGCGTCCGGGCACGGTTTCATTCTCCGCCAGCGAAGCGGTCGACGTCATTCCGGCCGGCTTATAAACATGCTCCTCCACGTAATCATAGTAGCTTTGGCCGGTAACTTTTTCGATCAACACGCCCAACAATAGGAAACCGTAGTTGCTGTATGACCAGCGGCTGCCGGGCTCGAATTCCAGGCCGCGCTGTCCGTACAGCTTTACATAATCTTGCAGCGTTTTCAGCTCCAGGCGGTGGGCGTCGAATTGCGGGCCAAAAAAGTCTCCCGTTCCACCGGTGTGCGTCAGCAGGTGGTGAATCGTGACCTTGGACGCCACGTCTTTATTGGGATAGTCGGTGAGATACTTTCCCAGCGGATCAGTAAGTTTGATCTTGCCAGCTTCCACCAATTGCAGCGTGGCGACAGCAGTAAACATCTTGTTCATCGAGCCGATTCGAAAGCGTGTGCTTAGGCTGTTTGGCAGCTTCTTTTCGCGATCCGCCAGTCCGTAAGCTTTTTGAAAAACCGGTTTCCCATGGTGCGCAACCAGGACGGATCCCGCGAATCGATCTGCGGCGGACTCCTTCGCCAGCTTGGCGCGCAATGCCGCAAGCGCTTCAGCCTCGCTGGTTCGCGCTGGAGGCATCTCTTCCAGCCTTCTGAAGTTGAGCGAGGTAATCCGGTGCGGTTCGGCTGGATCGACGTTGATTTCGAAACGGGCGAAATTATCTGAGTTACGCTCTTTCACAATCCCCGTCAATCGCGTAGGGATGGACTCTTCAACCTTCTTGAAGTCGAAAGCCCCAACTTGGCCTTGGAATCTCATCATCTGGTCGATCTGAGCAACGCGTCCCGGAAAGTTGCCCTGCAGGAACTTCAACATTGTTTCCCGGTCGCCGCTATTGAACGCGGAAAGCCACCCTGAGAACTGCTTGCCGGCAGGTGTTTCAGGAAGCTGGGACTGGGCCGCTGCAGGGAGCCACGCAGCCGTCAGCACGACGATCAAGATTAGTTTCAGCCTCATGATCTGATAGACTCCGGAACTCGGAATCTGGCTCAACAAATTCTTACACTTCGAATTCCAGTGATCTTATTCGTTGTGTTCATTCGCGGGCCAAGAGATTATCAGGCCAGGCAATATGAAAAGAGAGCACACGTGCCAATGCTTCGCGCAACGCGGGCGCTGGGCGTGGTTCAAGTCATTACGCTAATGAGAACTTTGCATGTCTCTAAACCGCCGCCATACATCTCGCAACTGGTCGAATCGGCGCACACAAGCCTTTCATTAGACGCGCGAATTCGTCCAGGTTGAGTGATTGAGCTCCGTCCGACAATGCGCGTTCGGGGCAAGGATGCACTTCAATGATCAATCCATCGGCGCCGATAGCTAGCGCGGCGCGGCTGGCAGGCGCAATCAGCTCGCGTTTGCCGGTGCCATGCGAGGGATCGGCGATTACGGGCAGATGCGAAAGTTCGCGCACCAGCGCCACGGCGGCGAGATCGAGCGTGTTGCGCGTCATCTCACTTTCAAAGGTCTTGATGCCGCGCTCGCAGAGCACAACATTGTCATTGCCTCCGGCCAGAAGATATTCCGCGGCCAGCAGCCACTCTTTTACGCTGGCGGAAGGGCCGCGCTTGAGCAGGATTGGCTTTTTGGCCTTGGCAAGCTGGCGCAGCAGATCATAATTCTGCATGTTGCGCGCGCCCACCTGAAGCATGTCCGCATGGTCACAGATGAGTTGAATGTCATTGGTGCTCATGACCTCCGTGACTACCGGCAAGCCAACTTCTTGACGGACCTCACGCAGCAGGCGCAGCGCCTCAATGCCCAGGCCCTGAAAATCGTATGGCGAGGTACGCGGCTTGTACGCTCCACCACGCAGCAGCGTTGCACCGGCGGCCTTGATGGCGCGCGCCGTGGAAAAAAGCTGGTCGCGAGATTCCACTGAGCACGGCCCGGCAATCACCACAGCCTCTTCGCCGCCAATCATTACGCCGCCGACGTCAACCTGCGTGCGCCCGCTCTTGGTTTGCTTGCTTACAAGCTTGAACGGATGCGCGATGGGCACAACATCCTCTACGCCTGGAGCAGCTTTAAGCGCCTCCAGCGCGACGCGGTTGCCACCGGCGCCGACCGCGGCCACAATGGCGCGCTCCGCTCCGCGGGTTACATGCGGCTGAAAACCGCACTCGATGACTCGTTCAATGACGTGTTGAAGTTCTGCTTCCGACGAACCTGCTGCCATATTGATGACCATAAAAAAGCTCCTAGCCGCTAGCTTCTGGCTGCTAGCTGAACGAAAAAAGCAATTAGCAAATAGCAATTGGCGATTAGCCAAAGCAAAACGAAAACCATCGAGCACTTGGCCGTTGGCTCTTGGCCAATTGCTATTTGCTAGCTGCTGATCGTTGCTCCTCCATCCGCTGTGTTCCCAACCGGCGCGTCTCACGGATGATCGCGGCAAAGATGTCCTTGACGCTCTGAGCGTCGAGCGGGCCGGTGTTCTTTTCCACCACGCGGGCCAGGACCTGGCGCTCTCGATTGCCGTCATATGCCGGCAGACCTGAGGCCACTTTGATGGAAGCAATTTCACAGGCAATGACGGCGCGCTGGTTTAGCAGGCGAAGCAGCTCGGCATCGAGTGCGTCAATCTGGCCACGCCAGTCGTCGAGCGCGTTGCGGCTGTTTAAAGTTTGGTGATCCATAAAAGCTCCAAGACTAAAAGGTAGTCATTAAGTCTGTTAACTTAAGTTCATCGTTACGCCAAGCCCGCGTTGCGCGATGAACATCTGCCTAAACGCCCGCGATTCGCGAGCGAATCGCTAGACGCTGATACCGGCAGTCGGTCAGTTTTCAAACTGACCAACCCCCAAAGCAAAAACCGCGACCCTTTGGGGATCGCGGCTTGCGGTGATTTATGATGACTAACTTCTTATTGCATTGTCAGCACAGATCCGCGTCGCCGCTACCCGTAAAGTGGCAGCGGTAAGTAAACGCGAATGTAAATCGGCTGGCGTACATGCTGAGCGGATAGTAGTCTAGATTTTTGGGTGTTGTCAAGAAAGTTAATCAATTTAATATGAATTCTGGAGCGTTTATGGCCCAGGAAACCACATTCCGGTGCTCCATTTCTCCGTGGCTCTCAGTGCGAAACGGCGCCAAAGCCGTTGATTTCTATAAGGCCGCTTTCGGCGCTGCTGAAGTCTTTCGCCTGGATGCCCCGGATGGAGGGGTGGTGGCGCGACTCTCCGTGGAAGGGGCAGAGTTCTGGCTGGGCGATGAATCCCCGGAGCACAAGAATTTCAGCCCGCAATCGCTGGGTGGCGGCACAGTCCGCATGGTATTGACCGTCCCCGACCCTGACGCCGTATTCAATCGCGCCGTCAGCGCCGGTGCGTCTCAGGTTGTCCCGGTGCAGGATATGCATGGTTGGCGCGTGGGACGCGTGGCTGACCCGTTTGGACATCATTGGGAAATTGGACGCGCGCTTTAGCGCTGAAGCCGCCCTGAGCTTGCGAGTAGTCTAAAAACTTATGAAAGAATCGACGAAAAATGCAGTTGTAGCAGCCACTCCGGCAACCGACTGGCAAGCATACATTGAAGACTTCCGGCGCGCAGGCCATGAGACCGTGGATTGGATTGCCGAATACCTTAGCAACGTGGCAGACATGCCGGTGCTGGCGCAGACGAAGCCGGGCGAACTGCTGGATGCGCTGCCGAAGTCGGCGCCGGAAAAAGGCGAGCCTTTTGATGCGATTCTGCGCGACTTTGATCGCTTGGTGATGCCTGCGGTCACGCAGTGGAACCATCCGAGATTCTTTGCCTACTTTGCCTGCACAGGTTCCACGCCCGCGATCCTGGGAGAGATGCTGGCTGCGGCGCTCAACACCAATGGCCTGCACTGGAAAACGTCACCGGCGGTGGCGGAGCTGGAACAATGCGCGCTGGACTGGCTGCGCGAGTGGATTGGCGTGCCTGAAGGCTGGTTTGGCATTGTCTATGACACGGCTTCCACCAGCAGCATGCATGCTGTGGTGTGCGCGCGAGAAATGGTTTATCCGGAAGCACGCACGGAAGGAAGCCGCAACGATCTTGTGCTGTACACCTCAGAGCAGTCGCACATGTCGATTGAGAAAGGCGCGATCGCTGTAGGCGTGGGCCAGAAGAACATTCGCAAGGTTCCAGCGGACAGCGAGTTCCGCATGCGCGCCGACGCCCTGTCAAAGATGATCGAAGAAGACAAGCGCGCGGGCAAACGGCCTTTCTGCGTTGTCGCGACCGTTGGCACAACTTCTTCTACAAGCATTGATCCGGTGCCGCAGATTGCAGAGATCGCGGAGAAACACAGCATGTGGCTGCACGTTGACGCTGCTTACGCGGGCGCAGCGGCGATTTTGCCGGAACAGCGGCACATCATTACGGCTGGAGTGGAACGCGCGCATTCTCTGGTCTTTAACGCCCACAAGTGGCTGCTGACACCGATTGACCTGAGCGCGTTTTATACGCGCCGTCCGGACATTCTGCGGCGCGCATTCTCACTCACTCCGGACTACCTGAAGACCCAGGATGATCCGCGTGCGCATAATCTTATGGATTATGGCGTTCCGCTGGGCCATCGTTTCCGCGCGCTTAAGCTGTGGTTTGTGATGCGCTACTTTGGGCGCGAACGCGTTGAAGCGATGTTGCGTTCGCACATCCAGTGGGCAAAAGATTTTGCGGCGCTGGTAGATGCACATCCGAAGTTCGAGCGTGTTGCTCCAGTGCCGTTGTCGGTTGTCTGCTTCCGCTATAGAGGTTCTGACGACGAAAACCGCGCGATCATAGAAAAAGTAAACGCTTCAGGCAGAGTATTCATCGCAAGCACAGTGCTTAATGGCAAACTGACACTGCGCCTGGCGATTGGACAGCTGCAAACCGAGTGGAAAGACGTCCAGGAAGCATGGGAGTTGCTGCAAGAGGCAGCGGAAGAGAAAGAGGTTTAACCACAAAGGACACGAAGGAACACAAAGAAGAAACGAAAAACTGCTCTTGTGATCTACGCTTAAACGCAAGATGCTGGTGAAAATCGGCTATGAATCAGCGCGAAAGAGCGCGAATCGAAACAAGAGCAATTCGTCTTGATTGGCGCGATTCGCGGCTACTTCAGACCTAAGCTGCGTGGCTCAGCAGAAAATAAAATGCATAGCAGAGCACAAGGAAGATGGCTTCCAGTCCCGCAAAGACCATGAAAAAGCTGTTGTGAATGCTAATCAGCAATCGATTGTCGAAGCTCCATTCCCTGACGGGTGAATGCGCCTGCATGGCGCGATAGAGGCCGCGCGCTGTCATCACAAAGAAGTGCAGCAGCAGGCCATAAAAGCCGATCCAGAAAACCACCCAGAAGAGCGGGCCAACGCTGGAGAACAACTCGCTCAGGCCGTAGTCGCTGCCACTGAAGGCCACAAACAAAAATCCAAGCAGCACCAGGTTGGGCCAAAGGCCTTGCGCCGTCATGAAGTAAAGATAATAGTCGGCCAGGTTGCGCGCGTGGCGATTGCGTGGAAACTCCCGTTGCGCGCCCTGGCTAAACACGCCCGCAGCCAGAAACAATGCCAGAGAAAAAATGAACGGGCTGCCCGAGTTCACAATAGCCATTGCGCTTTGCCGCGCCCGAAGTTTGCGCTCCTGCGCTGCAATATTTCCCTTGTACTGCTCTTCAGAGCTGCGCGACTCTTCCAGCGAATTATTCAACGCGGCCAGCGCTTGCTCGCGGCTGAGCGGTGACGCAGACATATGCAGGTTAAAGCTTGAATTGTGCGACGCGGAAATTCTTCTGATCTCTGCCTGCGTGGCGGAAATAATTTGTTCCTGGCGCTTGATCTCAGCCTGTGAGCTTGCGTGCAACGCCGTGATTTCTTCTTCCAGCTTGCCGGAATGGCGCGTCGTAAGCCAGTTCAGTCCAGCGGCAATGAACGCGATCAGCACCAGACCTTGCAGCGCAAACATGCCGGGTGAAATCCAGCCGCGCAGCCCAGCGACAGCGGCAAAAGGCAGCAGTTCAGCATTTTGATCGATAACGTTTTTCTGGCGCAGCAGCGGAATCGCGCCCGGCTGTTGCTGCCATTGCAGACGAAGCTGTTCCTGCGGCGTTAGCTGTACCTCGCTAACTTCGGCTTCGCCCTGGTACACCGATTCCATGATACTGGCATGTTTAGCACGCTTTGAAAATCAGGTACAAGCACCAAGAGTGCATAGGCTGAATGGCACTCGCGGTTAAAACCAAAACCTTACCGCTGATGACACGGATAAAACTGATTTACACGGATCAAAAAATTCAAATAGGACCACTTTGAATTTGTGAATCGTGTTGAACGGCATTTATCCGATTAATGCCCCTATCGCCGCACGACTGTGATTGCCGAGGCTGCCGTTGCCACGCCGAAGGGTGATCCCTTGACCGGCTGGAGCGCGCCATTCGACGCAATACCGAAAGCCGCGATATCGTGGCTCCCTTGCTCGGTCACGTAAACGAAAGTTGTTTCAGGATCCACCGCCACAGCAGAAGGTCCTACGCCACCGGTGGCAAAAGGAGAGCCGTTTACCTGGCCCAGCGCGCCGGAGCTTGCATCAATCGCGAAAGCAGAAACGTTGTTTGAACCGTTGTTGGCAACGTACAGAAGCGCTCCCTGCGGATCAATGCCCAGCCCAACCGGGGCTGCGCCCGCAACGAACGGCGAACCGGTAATCGGAGAAAGGGCTCCGCCGCTCTGAATCATAAATCCCACCACCGCGTTGTGGGCGGGATCGGTCACGTAAAGAAAGCGTCCGGAGTGGTCCACGGCAATTGAAGTAGGGGTTGCGCCCGCGCCTACTGAAGTCGGCGCGCCGGATTGCGCCAGCACGCCATTGCCCGCGATGTTAAATACGGCAATCGTGCCCTCAGTTCCATTCGCCACATAAACAAAGTCACCCTTGGGCGAGATTGCCATGGATGAAGGATGCGACGCCGGCACAATCGTGAACGGTGAACCTGCCACCACGTTCAGGCTTCCCGTACCCGGATCAACCGTATATGCACTTATATCGCCAGCGGTCTGGTTGGCCGTAAACAGAAATGGCGCGGTCGGCGACATCACGAGTGAAATCGGCCCTTTATCGGTGGCAAAAATGTTGGTTGGATTTGTCGGGTTAACAATGCTCAGGCTTACCGGAACTGAAAGATTGCCATTGCCCGCGTTAATATCCAGCAAGAGCACGTCATTGCCGGAAAAGTCGGCTGTATAAAGAAAGTCGCCGGAAGTGTGGGGAACCAGCGCAGACGGATTCGACCCAACAGGAAAATTCGGCGTCGACAAAGGCGCCAATGATCCATCGGATTGCTGGCGGAACTCAAAAGCCTCATTCGTTCCCTGCCCAGTTACGTACACAAAGTGCTTGTGTCCGCTGGCACATCCGCTCAAAAAGCCCGCCGCACACGCCGCTAAAAACGCTATTCCGCCGAAAAAGGCTTTCAACTTCCCTGCCCTCATTGAATCTCCTAAGCTTGCAATTGAAAAGAAAGTAAAGGATACATGAAATTCCGGCAGCAATCAGCAATCAGCCGTCAGCACGCAGCCAGACGGAGCTGTCCCCGCCTGCTGGGAAGAACGGACGAGTTGGCGATTCTTGCACTAATACGCAGTCCGCGCCGGACTACACTGGCAACCCTTACCGCGGGTTTCACTGATGACGCTGATTTACACGGACCTGATGGACTGAAGGGCATGGCGATGTTGCAGACGGGCGCGGAAATCACTTTTTCATGAAACTGGGTTCGTGAAACAAGGTATGGCGTGTTGCCTCTACGCTTGAGAAGGGGGCCTCAGGATTATGACTTGTAAAGAGCAGGTTTATGCGGCATCCTCTGAGGCAACACAGATGATAACGGCAAAAGTTAACGATATGGGATCGTCCTTACATTCGATTCCCCTGCTGACAATCTCACTCCTGACACGTGGGAAGCCTTGCTGGATGAATTGAAGTCACACTTCATTCCTAACTTCTATCAGTATGGGAAGCGGCTGCATGTGGACGTCAGCCCAGAGGGAAAGCATCGAGCAGTTATTTACATTACTCCGCAGACTGTGACGATAGACGATGCAATTGGCATTCTGAAGAAGCGAAATATGAACGTGATTGATCTTCGGGAGAGGCTCATTTTTCATTTTCCCCGCACTTGCCCCTGCACCGCGCAAGCGCGCCTTGGGCCGTGCGGGGCTAACCTGTCGTCGCGCCTACGGCACTGAGGAGTGTTAGTGCCTGTAAGTTTCGTTTCCTGAAGACCATTAGCATTGTTTTGCGCGGAGGGCCGCTCTTGCAAGGAGAGCCGAACATCCCTTGGAACGCGACCGGGCTATTACCAGCCGTCCCTGGCGGGACTGGAATGTGAAATAACCTTCGACACCCGGCGTCTTCGCCGGGTGTCTCTTGTTTTTTGTGCAGAGGCGACGCGAAACGGAGGCCCGAAGGGCGTCCGCGCGTCGGGTCTGCACGGAAGCAAACCTTACCGCTGATCGCACTGAGGACACTGATTTGCATGGATTCTAGGTCTGGGTGGTAAAGAAGTTCGATCACAGCCGAGGGCGGCTGTGCCACATGAGTTTTACCCCGCTAACGATTGGTCGCGGAATAAGCGGGGTGGCCTGTCAAGAGCGGCAAATGCGCAATGGTTTCTGGGTGCGGCTTTGTCAAGATGGCCGCATCCTAACCTACTGATATTTCGCTATTGATTCTCTACTATGAAGTGTGCTACAGTGGGCTATTTCGTCTCAATCAGGAAAAGAGCGACTTTCAACCAGGAAAACCTTACCGCCGATGACACGGATAACACTGTTCCACTGATCTGAAAAGGATTGAAGAACGAAACCAGGGCCATAACGGAGCAGGATAATTTTGCGCATTTTACCAGTTCACCGCTGGAGAAAGAGATTATCAGACATGAGTTACTGGATTGTGGATGGACAGAAGCTGACCAATGAGCAGTATGAAGAATTGCAAAGACAAAAACGGCTGGAAGAACAAAAGATACAGGAAGAAGCGGAACGGTTAAGCCGCCAACTGGGAGAAGCCTACGAAGCACTCAAGAACCATCTGGAGAGCAATCCCAAGGCGGGCCACAAAATTACGGATGAACGCGCGCTTGAGCAGCAGATTTATTACAACCTGCGCCGGAACCTGGACAAGGCCGATGCTGCGCCCAGATGCGTATGGATACGGGAGGATGGGACGGTCTGCAAATCTCCCCGAATGAAGAACGACATACATTGCTATGCCCATCACCAGATGAGGCATGCAACAGCAGAGAATCTGCTTCTTCCGGCGCTGACAGACGCGAATGCGATCCAGATGGCGGTGATGGTGGTGCAACGCGCGCTGATTGATGACGAGATTACGGAAAAGAAGGCGGGGCTGCTGCTGTATTCAATCCAGATTGCGGCGGCGAACGTGGACAAGACCACATTTGGGAAGTCGGATGCAGAAATGGTGACGGAGATACAGGACGAAGAAGAAGTAATGAATGCGCACCAGGAGCAGATAGAGAAGCTGAAGCGGATTGAGAAGGCAAAAGCTTTACCACTGATTACCACTGAGAACACTGATCTGAAAACAGCGGAGGGCTTACCGCAGATTGACGCGGATGAGCGCGGATCAAAACCGGACGGCTTACCACTGATCAGCACTGAGGACTCTGATCTGAGCGGACAGGTGGGAAAGATTTTGCCGCAGCCAGCGAGCGAACTCTACGCCAATCGAGGGCAAACTTCTGAGGTCCGCGCCAATCTGGGATGAGTTGGGGTGATGTGCGCGAAAGCTACGCCAATCTGGGATGGGTATAGGAGGGGGAGGGGAGGAGATCGGGTGATCCGGTGATCGGGACATCGGGTGATCGGAAAAGGAAAAATCTACCAAGGAGGCACTGAGACACGGAGAAAGTCAAAATCGAGCACAGGCAGAAGTGCCTGTGCCACAAAGATCACCGACATCGCCGTGATCGGAAGCAACAGAAGACCTCTACCACAGAGGACACGAAGGAACGCAGAGGAAGATCGGGTGATCGCACGTGATCGGGTGATCTGGTGATCAGAAAAGGCAACGGCTTATTGCTGATTTACGCGGATTATCGCGGATCAGAACCAAGGCCCACACGCAAAAATCCCGCCTTGCGGCGGGAAATCTGCTGAACGTCTTTGAAGATCTTGATCTGGCTGACTGCTAATTGCCGATTGCTAATTGCTTCTACCTATACTTCGCCCGAGGATCCAGCGCAGGGTTGGATTTTGAGGCCATAGCGGCGCGCTGCTTGCGGAACTCGGGAACAACTACCGCCTGCTCAATCAGCGGCATGTTGAATGCGGCAAGCTTGGCGGCCAGTCGAGTGGCATTGCCCTGCTGTCCGTTCTTGTTATAGGCGGCGATCAGTGCGCGCATGGAGATGGCGTTGGAATCGTCATCTTCAAGATGGTTCACGGCTTCAGCAAATTTGCCTTGCGTGAGCGCCATGGTTCCGGCAGCGCCGTTGAATGAGCCGGCGATAATGCCGTCTGCGTCATTAGCTTCTGCCAGCTTCTGCAGTTGCTTGAGCGCCTCTGCGGCCAACTTGGCATTGTTATCGGCCAGGGCACGCTCCACGCGGGTGCGCAACACCTGGGCCAGTTCTTGATTGAGCAATGATTGCGGAACTTTATGCGCTTCATGGAGAGCAGCTTCAGCCTTGTTCAGCAGCGCGATCGAGGCAGCGCCTTCAAGCTGGTACAAAGACATGCTGCGATACGCTTCCGCTTCAAGGTTGGCAAAATCTTTGGCGTGGGCCTGCTCAGCTATGGCGCTGAAAGATTTGTCGGCGCCGGCCAGGTCGCCTTCTCGGACATAGGTTGCGCCCACCTGCAATGACCACAGGATTTTCTGCACCGGTGACGCAACTTCAATGGCCTTGGCATATTCGGCGCGGGCTTTTTGCTGGTCGCCCATCAGTGCGTAAGTGTCGCCCAGGCCGAGCTGAGATTCATGGAATGAAGGATCGATCTTGAGTGACATGCGGTAGTGCGTCAACGCATCCTCGAAGCGTCCGGCCATGCGAGAGAGCTCCGCGAAAGAATCCTGCGGGTTCGGCTCATTGGGAACGAGTTCGGTGTAGCGCTTGATATCTGCAAAAGCTTTGTCAAAGTTGCCTTGCCGCGCGTAGCAATAAGCGGCTTCGTTATAGGCGTCGGCAAACTGCGGATCGATCTTCATGGTCTGCTCAAACATGGCGATGGCGCGCTGGGTCTGGCTGCGGTCAAGTTGCAGCCACCATCCGGCCAGCCAGTGCAGATGCTTGTCATTGGGATAGCTGTTGAGCGCTTCATTCATTGCCTGGATCGCTGGGACCCAGTTGGCCTGGCTTGCGTTGGCCAGCCAATCGATGACCAGTTTTTCTTCCGGACCTGCGGAAGTGCGCGTGGCCAGGGCCTTTTCACGCTCGGCTACCTGCTCCGTCGGATCCTGTGAAAAGAAGGTGAGAAAGATGTGGCCCAGGGCAAATTGCGGATCGGCCTGCACGGCTTTGCGGAAATTATCCAGGCCGTCCTGCGTGTGCAGCATCTCCATTTTCTGGATGCCTTTTTCAAATAACACATGCGCCTGCGGCGACTTGGTGGAAATATGCATGCCTGTTGCACTTTCGTGTGCTAAGGCTTGCAGCCCAAATACCATGAGCAGCGCCAGAATTGAAACCTTGATCCGCGTCATCTATAACTCCTTGAACCCTGAATCTTGCACTTCGAATAACGATCGCTTCTGCCGCAGCTGTGAACGCACGGCAACTATTAGCTAGTTGCCCTTTAGAAAATATCCCTGCTCCAGCGGGAGCTTGCCGTCAACCTTTAGAACGTTCACGCGGCTATTGATGGAGTAAACATCCACCAGCCCAACCGCGCCGGGAATGGCTTCTACAGATTTCAAAAGCTCATCTTCTGAGCGCACAATAATTACGCCGCTGGCATGCGCCGCCAGCAGAGACTTAAATTGGTCCACCTGCATGTGGTAGAGCTTTTCGATCGCCGTCTTCATCTCGGGCGTTGAAGGATCGCGCAGAACCAGAATCACCGGCCGCCCGTCGGGCCACTTGTGACTATCAAACTTGAAGACCTTCGTTAGATCGTTGGTCGAGAGGCCGCCTGTGTTGTTCGTCTTGTCCACGATCACGGCCAACTGCCGTGCTTCACACGTAGCGGCAAGCCCAGCGGTGAGCAATAACAAGACCCAAATTCGGCGTCCAATACTCATGACCGTGCAAGTCTATGCTTGGAAGTACAGCGAAGATAAGATTACTGAGGTAATAGGAGCTTTACTTGCAATAGCTTGGAGGCAGGTTGGGAACAAGAATTGTCTTACTTGACGCAGTTAAGGATGTAAATCTATTAGTTCAGTTTTGAGATTGATCTGTGATCCTTTGCGAAAATTTGCGGCAAAGCTCGTTTTTATTCGACTTTTACTCTGTCAGCCTCTTCCACTTGAACGCGATTCATGGCATATTAGTTCTCGCAGAGGCTTTTGCCCCAATGATGAAACGATTCAATCTCGATCTGCATAGTCAATCGACACCGGAACGCCGGTTTGTCGGTTGCTATTGGGCAAACGCCGCGCTGTTCCAATAAGCGCTCCTTCTTTCTAAGCCTCTGCTAATCAGCGTTTAACCAAAAGCAAAACCGGCCTTGGGCATTCATCTGCTCCGGATACCGCGTCTTTTGTCCGCATAAACGTTGAAATCTAGATCAATGCGCGAATGGTTTGTCGTGGCCATTGCTGCGCATACCTGCGCCTGAATGAGGATCGCAGGTGAACGATGAAAGAAGGAGCTATGAGAGCCGACATGAAAAAGGTTGTGGTCGAGCGGCCGCGCGGACAGTCCTATGTGCCGAACCGCAAGTTCGGCGCGCGTCTGCCGTACATCCCCGATCACGATTATGATGAGCAGCCGAAGCACGTGGGAATTTCTGCTTCCTATCGTGACTACAGCTACTCTGCGAAATGGCTGACAGATCTGTTGGGACCGTTGGAACGGTTCCTGCAAAGCCGCATGGGCCAGCCATGGAATGATGTTTACAGCGAAATGTGCGACGGCTTGGACAAGCGCAAGACCACCGGCCAACACATTTTTAATCACATGGAACGGATGGTTGCAAGGCATTGCTTTATGGACGTCAATGGAAGAATTTGCCATCTTCGCTGGGGAAATACTTTGGCGGAAGTGGAAGGATTTTATGTTCATCCGCAAACTGGAACGCTCTGTCATGCACCGCGTCCAAACAAACGCGCTTTGAAACGCTGGCGATTGCTGGCCGAAGAAGTAACCTGGCTCAAGATCGACGATACAAGAGGATACCGAAAGCACGATGGAATCTGGTATCACTCGTATTTCAATCGCATCTTTGTAAACTGGCGTCAACAGCCAGGCATGGTTTGGGACATCTTTCTCAAAAAAGATGTACGGCTCAACTGTGGCTGGAACCTGGTGCTCATTACAAAGAAGCAATGCAATCGCAATGAGCTGCGATACATACAAGGGATGCTTCAACAGAGAAAATGGCGCATCCAGAGGATGTAGTACGAGATTTGCCAGTGGCGAAGAAGACAGCTACTTCGGTTGGGTATAGCTCAATAGAGATAGAGCACCCCAGTCTTGCCGGGACGATGAAGGTTCGAGGCCTTCTACCCAGAACGCTGTTTTCGGCTTGTTCCCTGGCAAATTTAACCGCGCCGATGATGGCGTTCAAGAACAAATTGGTGAATCAACAATGAGCGAAAAGACTTACAACGTTTACACGCAGGAAAATGGCGTCCTCATCAAGGCATGGACCAAGGGTGTCCCGGTGGAAGAGGCAGCGCAAAAGCAGTTGCGTAACGTGGCGCAGCTTCCCTTCATCTTCAAGTGGGTTGCCGCCATGCCGGACGTGCACTGGGGTATTGGCGCCACAGTGGGAAGCGTGATCCCCACCAAGGGCGCAATCATTCCTGCCGCGGTTGGCGTGGATATTGGCTGCGGCATGATGGCGGTAAAGACCAGCCTCAACGCCTCGCACCTGCCCGACAACTTGCACGGCATCCGTGAAGCCATCGAAAAGGCTGTACCGCACGGACGTACCGACAACGGCGGCAAGAATGACCGTGGCGCGTGGGCCAACGCTCCCGCGTCCACGGTGGACACCTGGGCAACTTTGCACGATCGCTATGAGGCGATTGTGAAGAAGTATCCCAAGCTGAACCACCCGCAGCGCATCAATCACCTGGGTACGCTTGGAACAGGCAACCACTTCATTGAAGTTTGCCTGGACGAAGCTGAAGAGAAGAACGTCTGGTTCATGCTGCACAGTGGCTCGCGGGGCGTGGGCAATCGCTTTGGCACGTTTTTCATCGAACTGGCGAAGCACGACATGCGCAAATGGATGATCAACTTGCCGGATGCCGACCTGGCCTACCTGCCGCACGGCACGGAGCACTTCAACGATTATGTTGAAGCCGTGCACTGGGCGCAGGAGTACGCCCTGCTGAACCGTCAGTTGATGATGGCCAACATCATCGCGGCGGTGCGCGGCTGCGGCGAAGTCCCTGCTTTCGAGGCTCACGTGGAAGCGGTGAACTGCCACCACAACTATGTGACCTGGGAGAACCACTACGGAGAAAATGTCCTGATCACTCGTAAGGGCGCAGTGCGTGCCCGTGAGGGTGACATGGGCATTATTCCCGGAAGCATGGGAGCGCGTTCATACATCGTGCGCGGCAAGGGCAATCCCGAAAGCTTTAACTCCTGCAGCCACGGCGCGGGCCGTGCAATGTCTCGCGCGGAAGCCAAGCGCCGTTACACCGTGGCCGACCACATCGCGGCGACGCAGGGTGTGGAATGCCGTAAAGATGAAGACGTGATCGACGAAACTCCAATGGCGTATAAGTCCATTGACGCTGTAATGGAAGCGCAGAAGGACCTCGTCGAGATCGTTCACACCTTGCGGCAGGTCGTGTGCGTGAAGGGATAAAACAAACTTGCCGCAGATTGATGCAGTTGAGCGCTGATTGAAATTTTTTGATCAGCGTCTCTCTGCGAAAATCTGCGGCGATGATTTTCTGACTTTCAGAAGAGGCTGAGATGAGAGTTCTAACCAAATCTGAAGCTGAAAGCTGGCTTCCCCGAGCCAGTGTAAAACGCGATAAGAATGGTGACTTGGGCTTTCCACATGGTAAAAATCTCACCATCAGAATGCCACTGCCGGAGAAAACATACCGTATCGCCTCTCTTGCCAATTTTTTGCTGACTGGCTTTCACGGATCACCCTTTAACGGTGGCCTGATGTGGCTTACTGATTGGGGAATGTGGAGCGAGGTTTGTGAGCAAGCCGCCTACAAAATGTTTGAGTTAATGCGACAACCTTATGATGAATCCAGACCACTGATTGAGGCTCCGGCTCATTTATTTACACGTGAAGAAAAAGTTGCAGCAGCGCAGTCGTTTCTGATTTTGCCCATATTGTTCGGCTGGGACGCCTACTTCATTCCAGAATCAGGAAGGCATTTTGCTTTTACCAGTAACGATGAATTCATTGATGTGGTTTCTAACGATGATAAAACGCATGCAAACATGCTTTCAGTCTTGAAGGAGACCTGGGGCGGCAAAGATATTAGCTGAAATAAAATCGCCGCAGATCGACGCAATTGAGCGCTGATGAAATTTCTTATCTGCGCTCCTCTGCGCAAATCTGCGGCAACAAACCCTATTTTGTCTTTTTAATGATCGCCGTGTAATTAGGCCTTTTCGGTTCGGCAAGCACCTCCTTGATGCACCAGCCGGTTCCTTCCATGATCTGCTTCATTTCCTTTTGTGACACCAGCAGATAGTCGAACCAAGCGCCAACTATGTTCTGGTGGCGGATTCTGAAGCGCAACTGACCGGACATCCGTCCCTGTGCACGGTTGCGCCTTTGGTAAGCAAGATGGAATTTTTCGTTAGTCTGGTAAGGATCTACAGCCTCAGCAATGATCTGGCCTTCGGCTGAAGTGATCGCGTACATCTGCCTGAGTAAACGCTTCGCCTTTTGGAAGCCGCCGAAGAGGCCAAAATTATTACCCATCATAATTACGGTATCAAATGAGCCGGACTCAAATTTCCCAATCTCGTCAATGGATCTGACATAGACCTTTTTGATGCCACGCAGCTTGCAAACTCTTACCGCGCCTCTGGAGTTGTCGATGCCCGTGGCGTCGAATCCCTTCTGCTGTAGGTACAAAGAGAATCGTCCTGCACCGCAGCCAATATCCAGGACTCGGCCTTTCACAAGCTTCATGGCCTGCCGCTCGCGCTTCGTCCAGCTTGAGTAATCGGAGAAGTACCGGGGAGGCCAGTTTGAAGCCGCGATAAAGCCATCAACTCTCTCTGAGATTTCAAACACGCCCTGGCCGTTGGTCTTATAAGCGCTCAAGAGCAGTGCTCCATATCCATCTTTATTTTTCGTGGGCATAATCGCTAAACACAAGAATCGAAGCCGCCAGCAACTTCCTTGCCGAAGCCATCATTCAACATTGGTTATCTGTGCTCATTGCACAATTTGCGGCGATACTTTCATTCGCGGAAATCGGTGATAAATCCCCACTACTTCAGCATTCCCTTCTTTTCTGTAAGCACGAGTATTTCATTCCGCAACTCCGGCAGCGTCTTCCCCTTCCAGTGCTGCGTGAAATTCTCGACCGTCATGAGCGTGCGCGGATACATATGGTCTACGTACATTGTTCCGCCAAGATGGTCGATCTCATGCTGCAAGATGCGCGCATACCAGCCGCTGGCCTCAATCACTTTCGCTTCGCCTTTTTCGTCAACGCATTCCACACGCACTCTGCGCGCGCGCGGCGTAAGCGCCATCAGGTTATCCAGGCTCAGGCAGCCTTCAAAGTATTCAACGCGCTCCTCGCTCAGCAGCATGATCTTGGGATTGATAATCACGTGGAACGGCACGACCTTGCGCTCGCGCTCCGCAAGTTGCTCCGGCGTCCAGTCCTTGATGTATTCCGGACGGTCTTCAATTACCGCCAGTTGAATGCCCTGACCGATCTGCGGCGCGGCCAACCCGACACCCGGGGCCGCATACATGGTCTCTTTCATCTGCTGAATCAGTTCGCGAATCTCGCGGCTGCGAATCTCATTCGGCCTCAGCGCTCGCGCAGGTCTGCGCAGCACCGGATCTCCGGCTTGAACAATGGTGAGGGGCATGCTTTTCTGGTAGTCCCGACCCTGAGCGTTTTTTGCGAAGGGGAGGGAATCCTATTGTAACGACGCATTAGCGGCGTGCAAAAACCCAGTCCTGAATTCTTTGAGTTTGATTATTTTTAATCCCAAAAATCATCGTAACCATAGGGATCCCTCGCTTCGCAAAAAACTCTCAGGGTCGGGATTTCAGAAAAACTACCACACCTTACACACCTTCTCCGGCGGATTCACCATTGGCTGGCCGGCTTTGCAGGAAAACGCGTTCGCAAATTCCGGCATGTTCACCACCACGCCATTAATGCGGTATTTTGATGGCGAATGCGGATCGGTCAGTGCCCGTAACCGCATCTCTTCCGGACGCGTATTCGAACAGTCCCACTGCGCAAAGCCGATAAAGAAGCGCTGCTCCGGCGTCAGTCCATCCACCGGCTTCAGGTCTTTATCTTTCGTGGCGTCTTTCCACGCAATATACGCAAGAATCTCTCCACCCAGATCAGCCACGTCTTCGCCTAGCGTAAGACGGCTGTTGATGTGCAGGTCGTCCACCACCACGTATTGCGCATACTGGTCGGCAATGCACTTGGTGCGCTCTTCAAAGTTTTGTTTGTCTTCTTTCGTCCACCAGTCGCGGAGGTTCCCTTTGGCATCAAACTTCGCGCCCTGGTCGTCAAAGCCGTGCGTCAACTCATGGCCAATCGTTCCGCCGGTATCACCGTAGTTCGGCGCATCATCCATCTTTGCGTCATACAGCGGAGGCTGCAACACGCCCGCCGGAAAATTTATGTCGTTCAATGACGGGCTGTAATAAGCATTCACAGTCGGCGGCGTCATGCCCCATTCGCCGTGGTCCACCGGTTGGCCAATCTTGTTGAAGTTTCTGTGCCGCTCAAACTCGGTCGATCTCTGCACGTCTCCCAGAAAATCATTGCGCAGGATTTTCACCGAGCTATAGTCGCGCCACTTTTCCGGATAGCCAATCTTGTTGCGGATGCCGTGCAGCTTGGCCATGGCCTGCTCTTTCGTCTCCGGACTCATCCAGTCCAGTTGCGCGATGCGCTGCGCCATGGCGTCTTCAATCCGCCGCACCATGTCCAGTGTGCCTGCCTTCAACTCAGGCGAAAAAACCTTGTGGACATACGCTTGCCCAAGCGCTTCGCCCAGATCACGATCGGTGTATTGTACGCAGCGTCTCCAGCGCGGCTGCATCTCCTTGGCTCCGCGCAGGTATTTCAGATAAAAGTCAAAGTTCTCCTGCACGAACGGAGAAGACAGATACGCCGCATAACCGTTGGCCAGATGAAAGCGAAGATAATTTCTCAGATTAGCAATCGGCTCGGCCTTCAGTTGCGCTTCCAGCTCCTTGAAAAATGCCGGCGGGGCCGCGTTAACGATTTCAAACTGAGGCGCTTTCAGAGTCTTGTAGTACGCCGCCCAGTCAAAGCTCGGCACCATCTGCTCCAGGTCGGCCAGCTTGATCTTGTTCTTGCGTTTGTAAGGATCGCGCCGTTCCACACGCGTGAGTGACGCCGTGGCCAACGCGGTCTCAATCCGCATGACCGTATCCGCGTTTTCTTTGGCGAGAGTCGGCTTGTCTCCCAGCAGCTCGAAAATCTTCTGCACGTGTTGCAGGTATCGCTCTCGCGTCTCTTTCGATTTCGCATCGTCCTTGGTGTAGTAATCGCGGTCCGGCAGCCCAATTCCACCCTGGTCAACGCCTGCAATCTGCTGTTCTGAATTGTCCGGGTCCTGCCGCGCACTGCTGCCGAATAAAATCGCGCCGCCCAAGTCAAGCTGCATGCGCGCCACTAACGGCGCCAATTCACGCGCCGACTTCAACTGTGCAATCGCGGTCAGTTGCGGCCTTAGCGCGCTCAGTCCCACCTTCTCCACCGCCGGTTCATCCATGCACGCAGCATAGAAGTCGCCAATCTCCTGCGTCACCGTATCGCGCTGCCCCTTGGTCGCCGCTGCCTGCTCCAGAATGCCTCGCAGAAAAGCCAGGTTGTCCTGGTAAAGCTTGCTGTACACGCCCCATGAAGTTTGGTCCGGCGGAATAGGATTCTTCTGCTGCCACCCGCCACAGGAATATTGGTAGAAGTCCACACACGGATCTACCGACTTATCCATGGAACTCACGTCCAGGCTGGGCGAATACGGCAGCACCGGCGCAGGCGGCGCAGACTGCGCGACAGAGATTGAAACAAAGGCAAGGGCGATCAATAGATTGGGGGCAATAAGCTTTTTCATAATTGTTTGGGACCTGATCTTGTACTTTGACCTGAATTATTCAGAGATGTCACCAGAGCTGCACTATCCTAATTACCAGACAACGCTTTTCCAAATTTTCTTTGCGTCCTTCGCGCTCTTTGCGGTTAAGGTCTTCTTGGCGCCTTCGCGGTGAAATAGAATTTTCCGGTTTCTTGATCCGCGATCATCCGCGCAAATCCGCGGTAAAGTGATTTTTGCTTTTTTCGATTCCGGCGATCACGGGGTCCCGGAAAGCCCGGTCTTGGCTTTCTGGGGTGGGATTACGCGCGATGTCGGCGATTACGGCGATCTTTTCATTCCGTCCGGATCGACCGTGTCTCCCAGTGGTACCGCAGCGCCAGCAGCCTCAATCCGAATCCGCACAGCGAGCCTACAATGGTCGAAGCTTCGCGCGGCAGTTTCAGCGCGTCACACGCTAGAAACATGGCGGCGCCAAACGCGGCGGCAATAGCATAGAGCTCTCCGCGTTCAAAGATCTTGGGCGTGCGCCCACTCAGCACGTCGCGGATACAGCCGCCGCCCACGGCAGTCGTCACACCCAGCAGAAACGCCGGCAGTCGAGTCATTCCGGCATTCAAAGCGCGCGTGCTTCCAGCTATAGCAAACAGCCCGAGCGCAGCCGCGTCAAAAAATATGATCGCTCTCTCAGTATTCTTGCTGATCTTTTGCGCCAGCACCATTCCAACCACCGCGCCCGCCAAAGCGGTAATCAGGTAGCGGGCATCGGCAAACGCCAGCGGCGGGCCTTTTTGCAGGATCAGGTCGCGCGTAATGCCGCCGCCCAGCGCTGATGCCAGCGCCAGTCCGGTTACGCCCACCAGATCGTACTTGTAGCGTGTATCGCGCACCGCGGCCAGCGCTCCGCCAAACGCGCCCACAAACACGGCAAGAAAATCGACAAGCGAGAACAGCGTATCGATTGGCATTTTGGCGATTGGCAAATTCATGAAGCCTTATTGTATTCAACTCACACCGTTGCGCATGTACGCACGTAACTCGGCTGCCGCACCATTCAGTGCTAGATTACGTCTCCCAGCTCACAAAAGTTTTTAACAGGGCGGCGGTTGTAACAACCGCCCTTCCCTTTTTGTCCCCGATGTGCCATCCCGAGAACGAGCTTCCGAACTGCTACAAGCTTCCATAAAGTTTCCGCGAGGATGAGGGATCGGCTCCGCTGCACTTCAGGGGCGATCCAAGAGAGCTTGATGATCGGCTGCCCCGAAGAGCACGGGAGAAGTTACCGCAGGGCAGGATGCGGACGCGGTCTGGAGGGGATCGACTGAGGCTTCAGTAATCTTTCCGGCACGGCGCAAAGAGACGATGATCTCTTCATGCCCTACTTTCCCCAAATGGAAACGCAAACCAAGATGCGGTCTCCGCGAGTACGAGTTCCCAACAACGAATCCCTTTCCAGCACAGTGGGATCCGAAGCTTGGAATTCACGTGACTTGAAGTCGCG